>Ga0209211_10002455_pt1 | contig 31991 bp, 25 predicted proteins | sample RifGroA2_FD_183992 | JGI IMG/M metagenome (GOLD analysis project Ga0209211, IMG submission 183992) | Groundwater microbial communities from Rifle, Colorado, USA - Groundwater A2 (SPAdes) (version 2) | ecosystem: Environmental > Aquatic > Deep subsurface > Groundwater | place: Rifle, Colorado...
TGGAGGTTGGTGGGGGTGGTCGGGAGGGATATTTTAAGAACTAATGGCGTTCCAATAATCTTTAAGCTTGGGTTTTCAGCTTCCTCTATGGCTTCTTTTGGCATTGAGACAGAAGCAGTAAGGTTTTCAAAGATTTTTCCTATAAATTGGATAGAGTTGTTGCCTGTTTTTAAGGTTTCTTTTAGGCTTTTGATTACTTGCTCTTTTTCCTTGATTACCAGGGGCATTGAGCCTAGCTCCAGAAGCTTGGTCTCTCTCTTTAGCTCTTTTATCTTTTTTCCGCATCTCAGCTCTGTTACTTCTGTAATATTTATTGACAAGCATATATTTCCTGCGCATCTTAGTAAGGTAATATTTGCATAATTTTCCGGTATGCTTACTGTTATGTCTAATGACTCGCCAGCGCATCCCAGGCTGAATGGCTCTAATATTATGTCATAGCCTTCGGGTATTATTATATTACTTATGTTTGTTTGTGACAAGGCTATACTTCTTTCTTCCTCCGTATAAGTGATATTAGTGCAAGCTAAGCTGTTTCTTGTTGCAGCTGAAACTGTTGGCGCAAATGTCACTGGCGCTGGGGCTGCTTCTGCTGGTGGTGGCGGAGGTGAGATATATCCAGCTTCCTCTTCAGGGCAGCTTCCGCAGTCTGTTGAGCATGAACTGCAGCTTTCGCTGCTATCACAGCTTCCATCGCCGCATCTTGGCACATTATTTACTGTCAAAGTTATATTGTTAGAGGCTGCGCTGTATTGCCCATCGCTGGCTGTGAAATATATTATTTCTGCCCCATTCCAGCTGGCTGTTGGCGTTAATGTAACATTTCCTGTTGTCTGGTTTATTGTAACTTTAACTGAGCTGTTGCCTGTCACATTGTATGTTAAATTGTCATTGTCTATGTCGTAGAAATGATTGTATAAGCTGATATTGTTAGTTAGTGTTGTATCTTCGCTCCATGTTATATTTTCAATTGTTTTGTTGAAGATAACATCTCCATTTTGTATTGTTAAGCTGGTTGAATTAACCCAGCTGCTCCAGTCTGTGCCGTCATAAACTCTAACTGAGAATACCCAAATATCGTTTTTAGTTGTATTGCCATGGCCAATTGTTGTCAGGTTCCTTAGCGCTGCAACCTCTATACTATTATTGTACCATAAAGTTTCATTAGTTTGCTGTGCATCACTATCTGCATCAGAAAAAGACCAAAAGCCCTGCAATGTCCCGTTTGTCCTGTTTAAGTTGTCTGTTGAGTTTAGCGTTATATTGGTTGCATTTGGAGCTGTGTTAGCTATTGTCAATATTCTGGTTTCAGTGCTATTCTCATTCCCGCTTATATCTTTAGCATAACCAAAATAAGTGTAGTTTCCTCTTGTTAAGTTTGACTGGTCGGTATAGAAAGCCCATTTGTCTGTATCATATTTGTATAAATTAGAATAATACTGCTGCTGGATTTCTGCTGCTGAAAGGCTTCTGTTGTAAATGCGGACTTCGTCTATAAGGCCATTGAAATAGTATTGATTTATCCTTTGCCCTATATATAGATGCTCCCTTGCTGTCCCAACTGTTCCGCTCCATGCAGAGCTGGTGTCTTTTAAAGCGCTATTAACGTAAATCTTGCCGTTAGTTCCGTTATATGTATAAGCAAAGTGATACCAGCTGCCTGCTGCAATCTCTCCAGCGTTCGTTATAGCTGCTGCTTGGCCATTACCATTATTATCCATAACATCCCCCTCAAGAGCTCCGTTTGAGCCAAGATAAATAATATAATTTTTATCATCTACTGCAGCACTTGCTTTTGAAAGAATATATGTCTCTCCGAGAACAGATAGCTTAAACCATCCCTCTAAAGTCATTGTGGTTAAAGTTAAGCTTGAATCATTTCCGCAATCGATATAATCGCCGCTTCCGTCAAAACTTAAAGCGCAGCCATATTTTCCATCAGTGCAGTTCCAATGAGTATTATCATAAAGAGTGCAATTATTTTGGTATTTGCTGGCATCAACAGCATAAGTTGCATTCTCACCAATAGCAGAAACATTGTTAAAATTCATCATCAAGACTAAGCTGTCATTGTAGAATGGGTAGTTAGTTCCGTTCCAGTTCCATTTGAATTCTTTTAAATCAGAAGCATTTGTTATACTTATGTTTATTTGAACACTTGTATTGGTTGTGGAGGTATTATTTGCTGGTGTTGGTGAGACAAAGCTAATTGATGGAAAAACTATATCAGATAACGTAAAAGCAATAGCTGAGCTGCTAGTTAAGTTTAAAGTTTGTGAGGAAGTTGAATATCCGCTCTTTGTTGCATTTATTGTGTAATTAGTCTGATAATATTCACCACTGGCATTTTGTGTGTATTCTGTTAATGTCTGTGTCGCAATATAGCCATTACTGCCTGTTAAAGCAGAGAATACAAAATCATTGCTTAGGTTATAGCCGGAAACATTTGCATTGCTTAACTTATTGCCCACAGAATCATTAACATAAACATCTAAAAACCAATTAACTTCTATTACCCCAGTAGATAAAATATTAGTGCTGGATTTGTTAAATATTGTGTTTATTAATGTTGTATTGCCAAACGATGAGTAGAGGTCATATTTGGATGCACCTGTAGTCCTGAATGAAGAGTTTATGAATATGAAGTTTTCTCCAGTTTCCAAACGCAAGGCATCGTCACTGCTTGTAGCATTTACATTAACAAAGGTATTGTTGTATGATACAGAGCCATAATAAGCATAAATTCCATAACCAGAAAAGCCGCCACAGCCATAGCCTGACAGGTTCATATTGCTAAAATAGTTGTTATTATTTGGTCCGCGATAACCATATAAGGATATGCCAAGACCACAGGCCGCAGGAGCCACTATGTTAGTAAAGTTATTATAATTTGAATTCTCAAGAGCAATGACAACATTAGTAAGGCTAATATCGCGATAACAGCTGGAATTGCTTATATCATTGTAATCAGAGCCAAGCAATAGTACACATTCCTGCCTAGATCCGGTATTAAGGCTAAGGGTATTATTTTTCATAATATTATTACTGGAGTAATACAAATCAATAGGATTGCCCCAATATTTATCACTTGAGATATTGTTATTCTCAATAGTAGAATTTGTCACATAGGCTAATCTAAAATCATCAATATTACTCAAGGTATTGTTTCTCACAGTAACATTGTTTGAAGCAGTGATGTACAATAATCCAACACCACTTGTATAGTTCGCAAAGGTCATATTGTTCTGATTATAATAGTAATAGATAGGGTCGCCATTTGCCAGGTTAGAAGTGTCGATGGAATGGTTGAAGAATTGTCCGCCAACTCCATCTACATCTATGCTTACGACACCGCTAGTTGTGATAGTATTATTCATTAAAGTGTAGCCTGAAGAAGAGCTTATGTAGATGCCAGTACCGCCATTATTCCCACTTGCATAGCTTAGAATAGTATTGTTATATATTGTAGAATTTGCATTAGTATTGCCGCTTAAATAAATAGTATAGCATCCGTCAACACATTCAACTATGTTGTAAGAGATATCATTATTTTTAGACCCTCCAATTAAGTAAATCGCACCATTTCCGCCTGCTGTTTGATTTACAAGATTATGGTCAATAACAGTATTATTTGAGGAATCTACATATACTCCATAGCCATAAGAGCCAGTATTTTTAATCGCATTATAAGATACATATGTCTTTCCGTTTGAATAATAATTATAAATTCCATAACTGCTATGGCTGAATGTGGAAATATTATTGCTGGTTATGTTATTATTGTCCAAGGCACCATATAAATATATGGCATGGTTGTTGGTAACACTACTACTAGTGGTGCTTGTAGAGTTAATAATATTATTGTAAATCGTGTTATTACCTCCTTGATATATATAGATTCCATAATTATTAGTGGTTGTATTTGTTATAATTATTCTATTACCTTGGATTATAGTGTTGTTTGTTTCTATGTACAGCCCTCTCTGCATATTATTTGCTCTTGCTATATCATCATGCCCCAAATAGCTGATGTTTGTGCTATACATTTCTAGTCTGCTGCCAGGCAGATTCCAGAACTCATACTGACCAGAGCCGTCTGTTAAAACAGATGTTAAATTTGAATTATTTACAATAAACCTTCCAGAGTTATTAATGACAAACTCCCCATTATAGCTGGAATTCATCTGTAATGTTACATTCTGGAACGTTAGGTTGCCAAGAACAATTAGGTTTCCGTTTAAAACTATATTTTTATTTGTGCAGATTATGGCATTATTGCTTGTTATTGTCCAATTTCCGCTGGCAGGAGGATTACACCCAGTTTCCACAGCAGCGCTCCCAAACTGGTATAATTTATTGTCATCACTTCCGACATAAACATAGCCGTTTGCAACAGCTGGTGAAGATTGAACCCAGCCTGTTGTGGTATAATTTGCTATTAGCTTGCTGATGTTAGATGCATTTAGCTGGTATATACTATTGTCATTGCTTCCAACAAAAACAAAATCATTTGTTACAGCAGGAGAAGAAGCAATAACATTGCCCGTTGTAAAGTTTGTTATATATTTGCTTATATTAGAAGCATTTAGTTGGTATAGTCTTTTATCATTGCTTCCAACATACACAAATCCATTTGCTACAGCAGGAGAAGAATCAACTGTGCTGCCTGCTGTATAACTTGCTATAAGTTTACTAACATCAGAAGCATTGAGCTGATATAACTTAAAATCGTAACTCCCTATATATACATAACCATCAGCAACAGCAGGTGAAGAAGCGCCAATAGAGTTGCTAGTTGTATAGCTTGCAATTAGCTGGCTAACATTTGAAGCGTTAAGTTGATATAATTTGTAATCACCATAAGTTCCAACATAAACAAAACCATTAGCGACAGCAGGTGAAGATAAAACCCAGCCCGTTGTAGTGTAATTTGCTATTTGTTTGCTGACATTAGTGGCATTTAACTGATAAAACACAAAATCTTTGCTTCCAATATATACATAGCCATTTGCAACAGCAGGGGATGACCTGTCAGTGCTTCCGCCAGTTGTATAGCTTGTAATTAGCTTACTAACATTTGAGGAATTTAATTGTAGTACTTTTCCATCAATGTTCCCAACATACACAAAGCCGTTTGCAACAGCAGGGGAAGACCTAACGAAATTACCGGTTGCGTAACTCGCTATTAATTGGCTTATATTAGACGCGTTAAATTGATATAAATTGCCATCATCACTTCCAACATAAACATAGCCATTTGCCACAGCTGGGGAGGAAATAACACTTCCACTGGTTGTGTAGGTTGTAACATTTGTATTAGATATATTTGCAGGTGTGCTCGAGTTTGTATATCCACTATGATTCAAATACCTGTGGAACATCCTCCACTCATCTGTCCCTGAATCAGAACTCTCAGATCCAGGGACGCTATTATAGGCATAAGCCTCCTGGCTGCCAAAAATAAACCTTAAGATATGTACTTTTGCTGTTAACACATTTGATATTTCATAAGCTGTTTCATTGCAGCTGTAATTGGCAATAAACACAGAATTTCCAATCCATTCATAACTCAGTATATTATTCCCGCATCTTACTTCTAAAAACTTTAAGTCATATCCTTCATCATAATAGTTTGTCCATATTGTGCCATTTGCTGCAGTTATAGTTAAATTAGCAGTTCCAGTTGTATTGAACATAACGGTCCAGTTCCCATAAAGCGTTGGATAGCTCTGAACATTGATTATTTCTATCTCAGCTCCGGCATAAGCGCTGAATTCATTGACAGTAAACTCTATTACATCTCCTTTGTCTGCGTAATCAATGCTTGTAGCCTGCCAGTTAGAGCAGCTCATTGTATTGCTGTCAAAGTCCTTGTTTTCGCATTTTAAAACTTTGTTTACACTGCCTTTTTTTGCTAGTGTCACAGTTGCATTATCCATCAGCATCTTTTGGCTTACAAAAACAACATCTGTTGTTACCTTATCATCAGAAGAAGCATCTACATAAGCGTCTAGTGTTTTAATCTCTTCTAGATTTTTAATATTTTTTATCTTTATCTCTGATTTTTTACCTTTAGCCTTTTCCGGCAGTGAGCTTAGGTTTAAATCGTAATTCCCTTCTTCATTCTTTTCCAGCTTGTAATGCCCTATTTTTTTATCTTTCTTGTCTTTAATGTTTATTGAAATATTCTCCTTGGTTATATTGGATATAGAATATTTTATATTATTCAAAGTTAAAACAGAGTTATTAACCTCTATGACTAATTTATAAACACTTTCATTAAAGCCGGATAATAAGCAGCTTTCAATGCAAACATCATTAAAGCTTATCTCCTCAAGATAATATTTGGCATCTAAATCAACAAGCTCAGAAGTTATAATCTCGGCATAAGGGTTTTCAGGCTCTAAAGAAACATTATAATAAATTAGTTGGGCAGATATAATATTATTTAATGTGGCTTTATCTCTTCCATAAGAGCTGTAAAAGATTTCACTCCAATTGGATGTTCTAGCTGGCAAGCCGGCAAAAGCGCAGCATTCGCCATTGCCATAGCATCTGAATTCAGATGTTTTGTTTTCCTTAGAATAGACTTCCCATTTCGTGCATAGCTTGCTTTCATCTATCTGCCAGTTAAAAGCTGTATCTTCAACTGTAAAGTCTATTACCCCTTTTGTAGTTTCTATCCCGTCATCATCTGCGTCAAAAGCTGTTCCGGCTTTATAGCTTAAGTTTATTTTTATTGTTTTGTTTATTATTGATTGATTAATTGTTAATATCGTTTCATTGGCTATTATCTGGTTAATGGTTTCGTTTATTATTGAGTTATTAATTATTGGCTCATTTATTGATTGGTTCGTTTCATTGATTACTGGCTCATTTAATATTGTATAGCCAGTGATAGCTGCTAAATCGCTTGTTAATTGATTGCTGTCAAATATTAAGTATGTCTTGTTGTTATGCTCAATATAAACCCTGGCTGAGCCATCGGTTTTTACAGTTCCATCCAGCCTAATTGATTTTAAATCTCCTGGATTCTGCAAAAACCAGTAATATTCTGTGTTGTTTTCAAATGCCAGATTTATTGAATCTGTGTAATTAGCTTCTTTAGTTACTGTTATATAACCTGTTATAGCTGGCTTAAAATAGAAAAAACCAATCAAAGCTATAGCTGTTAAAACTAATAAAACATATACAACGGCTGTCTTTCTAAGATTGAAAGGCATAAAATTACCTTTTAAGCAATAAAGAATTCACGCCTCCAAGGTATCTCAGCACCTTCTGCACAACCTTTCCGTCTATCCTTCTACTTTCAACCAAGTAGAAGTAGTCCTGCCCTTTGACAGTCTTCCTTCTAACGTACGCCATTCTTCTGCACCTCCAAAATTAAAGAAAAATAGAGACTTCTGGCAGCCCTAAAGCTCATAGAAACCAGAAGTCTTCTATCTAATCTAACCTTTTTCGGCCGAAACAAGGTCATAAATTAGTTAGGCACTACATAATTTATAAACATTTCGCTTTTTTATATATAAAAATGGCTTTAACACCACCCTTAAAAGTTAGGCACTACTTAATCAAAAAATGCAAAATTTAGCTTTAAACCCAGAGAAGCAGGCTAAAATTTTGCTAATAAGCGCAAAATTGGATAAGAAGACGTAAATGCTGTTATAATAAATGATAAAAACTATTTTTTAATGATAGGCATATTAAATACTGGTTTTCTTAATAAAAAAAGATTATAAAGAAATATCTTAAACCTCGCTCAGCTCATCCTTTATCTTTGAAATCTTAGACAGTTTTTCCTTTAATTTCGCCAATGTTGCCTCTATCTCGTTCTTTTTAGAGTTAAGCTTTGCTTCCTTGTCAACTAATTTAGAAATCCTTTCCCTCATCCCTTCCTCTTCTGTTTCGGTGCTGTCAAGGCTTTCCTGCGTTTCGCCAAGCTCCTTCTCCAGGCCATCCTTCTTTTCTCTCAATTTGATTATTTCCTTGTCAAGGTCGCCCAAAGCCTCTGTCAATAGAGCCTCATGCTCCCTGCCTTTCTCTTCTGCCTGTGGTTCAGCCTCTTCACCCAGGTAATCCTTAACTTCTTTGATGATATTTCCCATTTTTTCACCTTTTTGTTAGTTTTTATCTGATTATTTAAAACTTTCTATAGCTTCTCTTTTTATGCAAAAACAAGGCAATTAAAAGCAGGATAAATGCAGCAATTGGCATTATAATCCATAATTTGCTTCTCTTCTGTGCCTTTTCCTCAACATTTATGCCCAATTGCTGTGTATCTCTCTCATCATAAATCTTTATCTCCTTTGCATCCTCAAAATAAGGAATTGCCAATGCAAAATCCGCTTTATCCAATCTTATCAAACCGCCGCTCATTTCTTTGCCATCAGCAGATGCCGCATCAACATAAACATCCAGAGGAACTTCAAATTTGAATGAATATAATAAGGTATCCTCTCTGCTTACCACATCCAGCCTGTAGCCTTCCTCTGGCTGTATTTTCATATCAGGGCTGTAGCCTATTTTTATGATTTTATCTTTGAAAGTTATTTTTCCATCATCATAATTCAGATTTAATATAAGAACCTTGCCTGTCTGGGCTGCTGCTATGCTTATTAATATTAAAAGTATTATGGTGGTTAATGTCAATTTTATTTTATTTTTTTTAGCCATTTTTTATTTTATCTGGTACAATATGGGTTATTTATAATAATCCAGCATCCCTTCAATAGCATGCTCATTAACTACGCCAAAATAATCCGCCCTTAAAGACCTCATTATAGAGTTCTCAGTAGGCCTGTTGTATACGCCCAAGCTGCAGCCGCCGTAACAGCCCTTTGTCATTAAGCTCCATTTTGAGCATGGAGCTGTATCACAGTTAGGATAGGTTTTTGCATTGAACTCTGTTGCGCCGTAATAATCCTCATCAACATACTCATCTGCAAGTCCTCCAAAACTGTGCCCAAACTCATGCACTAAAACAGTTTTCCTTTCAGCTGCGTTTATCTTTGCTGTATTTCCTATAGCTGCCGACCTTACCGGCCTTATCATCTCAGCAATCCTGCTCCTGTCAACTAAAACAAAGATATAGTCATTAGGGCACTCTGATGCCAGCTTTTTAACAGCAAAATCATCGCATTGTATCCAGTCTTTAATATCGCATTTCAGATCAGGGAATTTGTCAATCCTGTAAAAATTTATCCTGTTGCTGCTCCTCTTAAACGGCTCTGTCTCCAAAAAAATGTTTATATAGCCATTAACATCATTTGAAAAATCATCTGCTTTTTCATACGCATACCCTAAAAACACTATATCAATCTTGCTTTCTTCTTTGCCGTTATAGATTATAGAAACACAATCAACCTCCTTGCTCTCGTTCAAGGCAGTTATCTCTGCTGCAGAGCCTTTTGTTGTTAAAGCAAGGCTTATCTTGCTGTTAACAGCCTTTACACATAAAGGATTGTTGCCTTCGCTAAGCTCAAGATATTTAACATTAATTGGAATAAATTCACCAAAAGGCTTCAAAAATATATTCTCATCAGGAAAATTATTTACCTGCACATTCAGCTCGTTATCAGCAAACCTGTTAATCTCTTTGCTCCGGTCAACAAAACAGATGCTTTCCACGCCCCCTGGCAAAGAAAATGCCTTTTCATTAACGCTTCCGTAAGAATAAGGCATGGTGCTGTATCTCTTTAAGTTATTCTCCAAGGTTATGCCAAAATTTTTTATTTCCCTCTCCCTGTTAAATGCAGTTATCTTCTGGACAGCTTCATAGCCGAATAATAAGATAACTAAGGCGAATACAACCATAATGAGGTATACTATCTGCCTTGATTGCGCTTTACTCATTTGTTATCTTAGCCTCTATCTTACCCATCTCATTTGTTATCTTTTCCTTATCCTTATTGTAAGACTCTTCACTTATAAACTCTGATTTATAGCCCTCCTCCAGTATATTTAGCTGCTTTAACAGCCTTTCTTTCTTCTTTTTATATTCTTTTTCCAGCCTTTTTCTCCTTTCCTCTTCCTCGGCTTTTTTTCTTTCATCTAATTCTTTCCTCTCCTCTCCAAGCCTTCTTTCTTCCTCTTCTCTTTCTGCTCTTCTTCTTTCTTCCTCTGCCCTTTTTCTCTCTTCTAGCTCCCTTCTTTCTTCTTCAAGCCTTCTTTCCTCCTCTTCTCTTTCCAATCTTCTTTTTTCTTCTTCTGCCTTTCTTTCTTCCCCTATCTTTCTTTTTTTCTCAGCAAGCCTTTTTGCTTCTTCCTCTGCCTTTCTTTTCTCTTCCAAAATATTTTTTCTTTTCTCAAGCTCTTTTTCCTGCCTTAACCTTTCTCTTAACTTCTTCTCCCTTAGCTGCTCCATCTCTTTTCTTCTTCTCTCTTTTTCCTCTTTTATATTTAATTTTTCAGCTATCTTTTGCTCTCTTAGCTTGTTTCTTAGCTCTGATTCTTCTCTTATTTTCTCTTCTCTCAGCTTTCCCTTCTTTTCCAATTCCTCTTTCAGCTCTTCTCTTTCTTCCTCGCTTTTCAGCCTTTCTTTCTCTCTAGCTTCTTGTATTATCCTTAATTTCTCCCTTTTAAGCCTCTCCCTTTCAAGCAATATCTCCTTAAGCCTATCTTCCCTTTCCCTTATCCTCTCCTCAATCTTTGCCTTTTCTTCCTGCCTTTCTTTTTTAATTTCTGCTTCTTTTTCCTTTCTCTCTTCTTCTGTCTTGCGCCTTTCCTCTTCCCTTTTCTTTTCTTTTTCCAGCCTTAGCCTTTCTCTCTCTTCCGCACTTTTCTTTTTTTCTTCCTCTGCTCCTGCCCGTTTTTCTTCACTTGCCTTTCTTCTTTCCTCCCCTCTTTTCAGCTTCCTTTGCCTTATCTCTTCCAGCTCTTCCCTGGTTTTTCTTAATCCTAAAGCATGCAAAGCATTGAAAATTATTTTTCTTCTTTTCACCTTGGCTAATCTTTTTCTTGCCAGGTTTTTTCTTTTTAATTCCTTTATTCCTTTTATTTTTTCTAGTCTCTTTCGTTCTTTTATTTGTTGTTTTAGTTCTATTGCGTTTCTTATCTTTTCTTCTTTTTCTTTTTGCCTTTTTTCTTGTTCTAATCTTTTCTGTAAGAATATTTTTTCTCTTTCAGCTATTTTTTCTTTTTTCTTTTTTTCTAGTTCTTCTCTTTTCTTTAATTTTGCTTCCTGTTCCTCCTTTCTAATCCTATCCTTTCTCTCTAATAGAAGCTGCAGCCTTCCTTTTGCAATCCTTTCTTTTTCCAGCTTAATCTCTTTTTTATCTTCTTTTTTCTCTCTTCCTCTTTCTTTTAGCCTTAAGCGCTCATATATCAGCAAAGCAAATATAGCCAGTAATAGCCCTATTATCAGCAGCAGCCACATTGTATAATCTCTGGAAGGGGCTAGATTTACAGGGCTTACAATCTCAAAAAGCTCGCTGGCCATTCCGAACGAATCCCTGTATCTTGTTTGCACTATTAATACATAATCGCCAAGTTTTGTGCCTTTGGGTATCAAAAACCTTTTTTCATAGCTCGCTTCTGTCTCAACTGCTATTGTCTCTTCCTCGCTTAATATTAGATTGCCCTCTAAATCCTTGATATAATAAACCATGCTGACATTTGTTAAGCCTATGTTGGCTAAATTAATCAGAGTTATTTGGGCTAAAATCTCGTCTCCCGGGTATATCTTTCTGTACTTGGCCGGAATATCCAGGCTGACATCAAAAAGAACAAGCCTGCTTTCAACTTCAGCCATTGTTGTTATCTCTTCTACAACATTATCTCCCTTAACAATGATTTTCCCAACATAGACATCTGGCTGCAGGGTTTTAGTGTCAAATATAACATTAATTGCCTTTTCCTCCCCAGCCTCCAGCTTAAAATTATCCTGCGAGAAAGAAACAAAATCAAGATTTTTCTTTTCAATACTTATATTTAAAGGCGTATTGCCGGTGTTTGTAATTTTCAGCTGTTCAATTAATTTCTCGCCCGTCTTTATTAAAACCCTCATTATCATCGGGCTTGCAATAAAGCCGCATGCTGTTGATTCGGTTTTGTCAGGCTTTCCGCATATCATATCTTTGCATATCCTTGCAGCAGTATTATCTGTGCAGTATCCCCAATCGCCGCACTCCCATGCAGAAGAGCACGCGCCTCCGCCGCCTCCGCCGCCAGCAGCACCTGCAGCTTTAGGGGCTTCTTCTGGTGTAGGCGCTGCAGCCTCGCTTATAGCCAGGCTAAACACGCTTGAGCCAAAATTATTAACGCAGCCAGAGCTGTCATTAACAGATATATTGATAGAATAGCTTCCAACCTGCGCTGATGAAGGGGTAAAGCTGATAACACCTGTTGCGCTGTTGATGTCAAACAATGAAGTGTTATCGCCAAACGTATGGGTTTGGCCGCTGTTTGAGTCAGTAGCATCTATATCACAGGTATATGTGCTGCCAGCAGTAGCTGAAGAAGAGCATGATATGCTTAAGCTTGGGGGCGCATTGACGCATAAGCTAATCCTTCCTTCCCCAGTTGAAACATCCATCCCTGTAAAAGATGTGTTTTTATAGATGATATAATTGCTCCACATAGAGAACAGTATGCATAAAATAGCAGTGCATGCAACAATATTATTTGTTAGTTTAAGCCTCATTTTTCCTTGCCTTCCCTATACTTTAACAAAATGTGCCTAATGCCCTCTCTTGCAATCTCAGCCTGATTGCTGAATATGCCTATCTCTATCAGGTGCTCTATCTGCCTCTTCATCTCCCTGCCAACCCTTATATGCAGCAGCTCTCCGTCATTCTTCATTTTTTATAGTATATTAAAATGATATGTTTATGATACATAAATGATATAGTATTTAAATTTTACCCCTTTTTGAGATATTGTTGCTTTTTCGGGATACGGATTAAATAATTTGGGAACAGCCAATTAGATATGCCAAGAAATCTTCAGGTAAATTACAAACCGAAAAGCTTATATACCAAAGTGAATAATACTATTCATTAAGTGAATAACATGAGGCAGAAAACATTGCTTAAGATAATAGGCTTGATGAGGAGAGAAATAGTCAAAGGGCAGACTATACTGGAGATTTCCAGGAAATTGAAGATAGGTTACCGCCCAGCATATATGCACATTGCCAATATGGAAAAAGAGGGGATAATAAAAATTGAGAGGATTGGCAATGCAAAACAAAGCACTCTTAATTTGGAAAATGCAAAAACAAGGCATCTTTTAGGGGAAATTGATATTTTAAGAAAAGAAGAGTTATTTAAAGAAAATCCTAAATTGAGGGCAGTTATCGAGAGTTTAATATCAAAATTGACGGAAAAGTTTATTTCCAGGATACATTCTGTTGTTTTATTTGGGAGTTATGCAAAAGGGGCAGCAACAAAACAGTCAGATATTGATCTTTTGTTTATAGTAAGCAATCTAAAGAATAAAAGCCTGAGAGAAGCAATAGAAAGGGAGAGTGCAAGTTACCAATACTCGCATAATATAAAAGTCAGCCCGTTAATTGCAGACATTGAAGAATTTAAGAAAATGTTAAAATCCAAGGAATTAAATATTGGAAAAGAAACAAGGGAGTACGGAATATCATTATACGGCCATGAAATTTTTTGGAGGATTGCAGCATGAAAAGTAGGATAGAAATGCTAAAGAAAAAGATTGACAGATATTTGACAAAAGAGCAGCTTTTCAAAAATGATGAGCATAAAAAACTTGAAAAGCCGTTTCTAACAAAATCAAGAAAGAATTTTACTGTTGCAAATTTGCTTTTTAGGATTTCAGAGCAGGAAGATATGAGGAAAATGCTTGCTCTTGCTTCTGATTTTGAGGTGTACGATTGGGTTATTATTGTTTCTTATTACGCAATGTATGCCTCTGCTCTTGCTGCCTTGGCAAAGCTTGGCTTTAAATCAAAAAGCCATGCAGCAACAATAACAGTTCTCAAATGTCATTGCATTCCTGAAGAAAAGAACAAAAATCAGGGCGATACCAAAACCTTAGATCAGAAAGATATTCATAAACTTGTAAAAGCTTATACACTTAGTGAACAGCTCATAACAAAGTTAATTCAAACCAAAACAAAAAGAGAAACAGCGCAGTATGATGCAACTCCTGCCATTACAAGAGAAAATGCAAAAACAGCGTTAGATGATGCTGAAGAGTTTATTATAAAGATTGAAGAGATGTTGGGTTGAGTCTCAAAAAATCTTCGGATAAACTCCTAGCTGCATAAACTTCTTTCAGCCTTCACAACAACTCATTTTTCATGATCTCTTCAAAACCCATTTTTGCTGTGCTGATCGCAATTAACTCCTCCTTTAAAGTCATTATTACAACTGTGCGGTTTAGGTTAATTTTATCATTTTTACTAAAAAAGCCGGAAGCCTCCAGGATGGCATATGATTTAACCCTACAAAACAAAGAGAGCTATAATTGTGTAGGGATAACTAGTCTATATGTAACCAATAAATTGCAACAAACTAATATAACTCCTTGCAGTTGGATAATACAAGGAAATTAGAAAAAGCTTTTATATTGTCAAACATTACCACTATTATGATTCAGGAACAAGTGCCAGTTGAGGATACTGCAAGAATATTTAAGCAGACTTTAACTCATTCCTGCCTCTTAGCAAGCATTCTATTTTCTTTGGCTCTTCAATCCAAAGATGGTAGCCAAAGAGATGCGGTACTGGATGATGTGAGAGACATTATTAATGGAAAAAAATATATTGGCAACCTTGAGTTTAGATTGGAATGTCATGGCGAAGATTACTATGAGAAAAAAGAAGAGAAACTAAAAAGTTACATGGCTTCTGGCGGCTATACTATTGAAATGTATCGTCCTTCTATGGATCGGCTGGCTGGGGCAATAAAGAGTTATCCGTTAATTTATCTTCTTTACCCGACACAAGAATTTTTTGGGATGCCTACGCCTTTGTATATTCAGCATGTTATTTCTGCGGTCAGGTTAGAGGGCAGTGAATTGGTTTTGTTTGAGCCTTATGCAGGTGAGATAAGGAGAAGGAGCATGTCGCTCATTGAAAAGATGTGGGTAGGAATTGGTATGGTAAAAAGATATGAATCATCTTAAAGAATGATGTTTTTTATGTTATAGCAAATCTCATTAATTATTGAACATTTGTGAGATTTGCTAGAATAGTAAATTGCAAAAATATTGGAACTTTTTACTTGCAATTTACTATTAGTTGTTGATTTCCAATTAATTTGCTTTTAATCATAAGACTACCTTAATATACCGGCCTGCTAACCTTAAACCCACTTCCTTCTCAGAATAAAAACAGCCTCTCCGTTATAATCGCCTTCAGCAGTGCCTTCCGGAATATAGGCAGAAAATCCAATGCTCTTATTCCCATTTTTATCCAGAACAAACCTTTCCTGAAAAGAAACAAACTTTGTTATATTTCCCCTGATGAACACATGCGCATTCAAAGGGTAGTCCTTATTATTCTCTATTATCACATTCCTGTCAGCCCTTGAGCCGGCATACATAATCCCAAATTTTAAAGCAGTTTCATTGATATCAAGCCCTATATGCCTGTCTTCCCTTACCTTTAATTCCATCTCAATTATATTCATATCTGCCTTATAAAAAGTGTAGGCAAAAACAGCAGCCAAAACAGAAATAATAGCCACAACAGCTAATAACAGAAGAAGTAGCCTTTTTTTCATTTTCTGGATTTGGGTTTTTTTCCTTTTTCTCTTCCCTTTCTTCTCTTTGCTATCAGTATAATGTCCCCTATAATTAATATGGCTATCACAATTACAAGCAATACAGTCATATTAAAGAAAGGGCTTTTCTTTTCTTCCTCAAAAATCTCTAATATTACATCTTCAGCTGTCTTCGCATCCCTATAATATATTATTATAGTTGCATCATATTTGCCTGTTTCAAAGCCATGGGTATCCCAATAAGTGGATATGTTCTTGTTTTCCCATGCATTAAGATTGAAGTTTGGAGTTTTAAGCTCGCTTATTAGCTTAGCCTTGTCTTCTTTGTCTTTTACAGAGATAACAGCATAAGCATCATCTATCCTGTTGTTCCACCTGCTCTCTACATTTATATTGATCTTCTCTATTGTGTCTTTCCTGAATTTTTTTGTATAATTAATAAGCTTTACGTAAAGGCTGCCAATTTTGAAAAACCGGTCAATTTCCTCCTTGGCTTCATCATAAAACAAGGTTGCTGTTGCCTTGTATTCACCTTGCTTAAGCTCTGATGTATTCAAATAAGCATGGAATGTAGTGGTTGTTCCTGACAGCACCCTGCTGCTTTCAGTGGATATCGTTTTTACCTTATTGCCGAATCCCTCCTCGCTTGGGCCGAATATATCAACAGTTGCCCTTGCATTTTTAACATCATCCTTGCCAAGGTTAGTTACAATAATCCTTAAATCAGCTGTCTCATCAACATTTGCATTCTCTGCTATAAAATCCCAATTTATATATATGCCTGGGTAAGGGACATGCACTATTATCCTGTCTGATATTGTTGACATCACGCTGAACATCTGCCCGCTTTTTGGCTGCTCGCTTGCTATAACCCTTATTATGTGCTCTCCCGGAATATCAATGCGCTCTGGAAAATTGAATTTAACTGTGAATTCCCTTACCTCATTTGGCCTCATAAAAAAGTAGTCATCGCTTACTCTTGCATATTTTGCCAAATCACCGCCAATGCCTATAGTTATATTCATATCTGTTGCTGCATTATTGCTCACTCCAAAAGGAACTATTGCTTCCTTATTCGGCTCGAAATATATATTATTGGATGGAGGAAGCAAAAGGCCAACTGCCATTGCGCCAGGCAAAAACAAGAAGGCTGCCAAAAACAAAAGAAATTTAGCTTTTCCCATATACCTTTACTTTAAAAAGAAGGTATATAAAGTTTTTGTTTGCTTTATTGAATTTAGAAAAGATTAAGGGGTAAATTACTCGTTAGGCTGCCTAGCAATAAAGGTTATATTCGCGCTTTTGGTGCCTGTAATCGCATTTTCCGGCACAGTTATCCTGAAAGTAATATTTAGTTGGTCATTGGCTGTTTCATATCTTAAGCTTGTGCATATAGACTGGTTAGATTGAATGCTTGTAGCGCCAGGCGGCAAAGTGCCGTTCACAAGGATTTCTGTCCATGCTGTTGCAGCAGTGCCGTTGCAGGCATTGCTCTCCTCAAAAACCATAGCAAAAGCAAAACCGGGATTTGTGCCGCCAGTCAGGTTTGTTGCATTCTTATCAGAGCTTATATTTATCTGAAGGTCCCTATTGCCGTCATTCTCTAGCAGAAAGTATTGTATTGAGCCCCAGTTCCATGTCCCGGTGCCATTTACAACATTAGTAACATTACCGGCCAGCTCAGCGCAGCATGAGCCATTGACAAAGCCGGCGCCAAACTCAACATTATTAGTTATCCTAAAGCTGACTCCTCCTACAACAGACAAGTTAACATAGCCTGTGCTGGTGTTTGATGTTACAAAGCCAGTTATTGGCAGCCCTCTAATCTGGGCTAGCCTGCTTAAGCTCATAAATGTGCCGCCCAATGATATTGTAATGGCAGCTATAAGCAGGATTGTTAATGTTTTGTCTGATATTTCCCTCATATTTTATTCCTCATTTGACTTAATAATTACTAAGCTAACACTGCCGCTTGAGTCTGTCCTTCCCCGTTGTATTACTTCCCCGGCGTTAATCCCTGTTCCATAACCTGTCTTCTGGCTTATTTCCCTGCTTTCGCCGACAGCAGTTAAAACGACAAATGTGCTTAATACTGAAACAACAATAACTAACGCCAATAACACCATAACTGTCTTTTTTGGTATCTCTTCAGCCATTTTATATTATTATCTGCTTTAAAACTAAACATTTGAGATGATACTATTTAAATTTTTCTTTTTTTGGCGTTTTTTAGCATTTTTGAGTTAAGAGATAAGTATTTAAATCTCAAAACCAAAATCCCATTTGGTGATAAAAAATGATACAAAGATTAAAAAAAATCTATGCAGCAATATTTGTTTTGGCATTGGTTTTAAGCATAGCATCAATAAAGGATTACGTAAGGTGGCTTTTAGAGACAAAATGGGCTGCATTTATCCTGGCGCTGGCCATAATGCTCCTTTCATTATGGGGCTATTACCTCCTAAATAAGTTTTCAGATGTAATTGAAGAGCATGAGAGATTAAAGTTGAAGCTTAAGAAGGAAAAAGGGAAAAAATAATCAAAATAAGCCACCAGCCAAATCGCAAAGCGATTTGGCAAGGCCTGTGTGCCCGCCATAAACTGGTTGGTATGCAGAAGTTGGCGGGCCAACTAGCATTGCCAAATTCTGCGTAGCAGAATTTGGCATTCATCGTCAAAAAATAAAGATTATTGGATGATATAATTAGCAATAGAAGCATTAATAATAAAAAAATTGTACAAAATGCTTAGAAAAAGAGGCCAGGCATCTGTTGACTTTATTCTTACTTATGGATGGGCTATCCTGCTTTTTATTTTAGTCATAGCTGTTCTGGTATATTTCCAGATTACTCCATTAACATACACAGCAAGAAGCTGCATTCTGTTCCCCGGCTTATTATGCGAAAGCCATAAGGCAACGCCGACAAAAGTTATCCTTCTGGTAGGCAACTACCTCGGCCAGGCTATAACAATAAACAGCATCAATGTAGAAACATGCGCAACACCTGCATCTGGCTCTTTATCAGCCGGCGGAAGAAAAACATTTTACATGCTTAATTGCACAAACGGTAAGGTTGGCAGCAGATTCAAGAAAGAGATTAATATTATTTACACGGATGAAACAGGCTTTAGCTATGCAAAAAAAGGCCTCCTGATAACAACTATAAGCCCTGATTCTGAATCTGCTCTTGGCATAGAGGATATAACCCCTCCTTGGATATTTAATATTGTTCCGGCAAACGGCTCTATTTTAACAGCAACATCAATAACATTAAGCTCTGAAACAGACGAAAATGCCAACTGCCAATTCTCTTTAATTCCGTTTGAATACGACTCTGGCTTTGATTTCACAACAACCGGCCTGAAGGCGCACAGCTCAAACATGGCTTTGCAGGATAATAGACAGTATATATACCATATAAAATGCAAAGACAGCTCTGGAAACTATAATACAGATGAAAACGAAGGTATTACCACATTTAAAATTGACACAACTTATGTGCCTCCTGGAGAAGGCGAACCTGGTGGAGAAGAAGGAGGAAACACAACAACAGCAACAAGCTATAGCTATAAGAGAACAGTTGCATTTACAGAAAACAGAGGCATAGCAAGAAACAGCCCTTACTCCTTCAGCTTTAATCCAAACAGCCATGTGCAATCAGATTGCGATGATGTTATAGTAAAAGACGGAACAACAGAAATCCCTTCTAATATAATATCCTGCTCTGGCTCAAGTGTAGAATTAGCTGTTAACCTAAATTTAGCAGCATCCGGAACAAAAAGCCTTGATGTTTATTACGGCAATTCAGCTGCAGCAGCCCCCAGTTACAGAACAGACGGGACTGAGCCGATCACAGGAAAAATAATTGTAACTGGCTTATGGATAACTGTAAACTCAGGCACTTTCTCCAAGTACAAGCAGATGTATTCTGCCATTTACCAGTGGGCTTTAGGCTCCTCTTCCGGCGTAATTGGCTGCGGCTCTGGCAACTATTGTGAAGAGCAGGGCGAGCTAACAGACGTGAATAGTTATGCAGGCACTTCCTACACATTTAATTCCGCATCAGCAACAGGCTCTTTAGTAACAAATGGCGTAAAAAACTATAATTTAGTTGTCTATGGCAACAGCTGGAGCATAAATGGCGACCACAGCCAAAGTGAGTATAACGAATATCTGCGCTTGGGCGGCTCTTTATTATTTACTGGCCAGGATTCATTCTCAATTCCGTTCACAACAAGCTTCCTGCCGGATGATTATAATTTCAGGGCAGTTCAGAGAAATCTTGACTGTTCGCAATTCCCATGCTCTGCATCTGACTCATCGCATTCTATTGGTGATAATACATTTTGTGGAGACTGGGGCTACAGCTGCCAGACAAAAAGCGCTGTTGACATAAGCTCAAATTCCCGTTACTATAAAGTGTGGAGCACTGCATATACAAACCCAACATTGGCAATAGCTGGCCTAAACTCGCCTTATACCCTTTCTTATACTATAGGGGCGGAAACTGCAGCCTAGAACATAGTTACCAGATAGGTAACCAAAAAACAAAAGATTAATATACCAGTTACCCAATAGGTATCTATCTCTATGGCAAAAGAAATACCAAAATATGCCTTAAGGGCATATGGCTTGTTATACACAAAATATGGCGCAGAAGAAGGGTTCAGCCAGGATAACTTGAATTGGATAGTCAGCTCTTCAATGAGAAAAAAGATTTTCTCGGTTTTATTGAATTCAGGATGGATAGCGAAGATATCAAGAAGAGCATATGGTTGCATAGAGCCAAAAATAATATTTAGTGCATTATTCTCATTTAAAGTGCCTGATGTATTAAAAAAATCCAAAAGAGAGTACTGCTACAGCAAGATGAGTGCTGTAGAAATCTTGACTGACTTTTCCTATATCCAGAGAAGCTGGGAGCACAGCCCCTATTTTGTAAAGATAAAAGAAGCAGATTTAGGTTATTGGAAAGGATTCTTGTCAAAAGAGGGAATTCCTTTTTTTATTGAAGAAGGCAGCTTTATTGGGGAATTTATAATATTAGAGCCGCAAAAAAGGTTAAGCTGCTCAATATATAATGGATTTCCTGTTGAGAATTTGGGCATTGTAGTTAAATTTTGCCAGAAAAACCCCTTATTTGAATACCCCTTGGCGTATTTAAAGCAAAAATTTGCCCTAAAAATTAAAGTGAAAAAAGAATTTATTGAAAAGGTAAAGGAGGCAATGTAAATGCTGGAGCTAAGGGAAAAAGAAATATTAAGTATGCTTGAAAAATTAAAAAATCTTGATTTTGTGCTTATAGGAGGTTATGCTATAAATGCATATACACAGCCACGATTCTCAGTTGATTGTGATTTGGTAGTTTTAAACAGAGAAGATGCTAAAAAAATAAGGAGCGTATTGGAGCAAGAAGGCTATAAAGAGAAAGAAATTAATCCAGATATTGCTTACGGCGGTGATTTTTTATGCCTTGCAAAAAAACTAAATGCTTATGCTATACCATTTGATATACTGATAGGGAATGTAATTGACAGAGACACTAAGCTTAAATTTCCAGCAGAATGGGTTTTTAAGAATTCAAGAATAAGAACATTGGCTGGAAAAGCAAATCCTATAAAGATCGAGCTAAGAATTGCAGATCCTGAAATCTTGATTATAATGAAATTGGCTGCAAGCAGAAAATCAGACCTAAGGGACATTTTTATGCTCATGGAAAAAGATATCAATATAAGCTTTGTTTTATCAGAGTTAAAAAGATATGGATTGCAAAACAAATTAGTGAAATTCAAGGAATATATAAGCAGCAAAGAGTTTAGAGACAGCCTTCAGGGGGTTTTTGGAAAAATTGACGAGAAGATATTCAATAAAATTATTAAAAAAATAAAGGATACAACGAATGAACCTGAGATGCTAGAATAAGATATAGTCCGGTGGGTATAAAAAATAATTACCCTTTAACAAGCACACCCTTCTCATTAAACCTGCAGCTCAATTAAAAATAAGAAGATTTATATATAAAATAATATTAATTAGTTTTGATATAAAATGAGATTTAGGATTATCATAGAAAAGGACGAAGACGGAGTTTTTGTAGCTGAATGTCCCGCTTTACCTGGCTGTGTTTCGCAAGGAAAGACAAGGATGGAGGCCGTAATGAACATAAAGGACGCCGTTAAAGGATATTTGATGAGCCTAAAAAAACATAAAGAGCCCATACCTCCTTCTATTGATGAAGAAATGGTTGAAGTTTAATGCCAAAATTACCAGTTATTTCGGGAATTGAAGCTGTTAAGGCTTTCTCTAGGGTTGGGTATGCTGTTGACCACCAAACAGGATCTCATTTAATTCTAAGGAATAAAGAAAAACCATACAGAAGGCTTACTGTCCCTAACCACAAAGAGCTTGCAAAAGGAACATTAAGGGCAATAATAAGGCAAGCTGGCTTAACAGTTGAAGAATTCATAAACTTACTATAAATCTTACCCTTTAACAAGCACTCCCTTCTCATTAAACTTGCAGTTCCAATAGCCCAAGAAATCCTCTACCTCTTTTCCGTATTTTTCCTTAACCAATAAGCATGCCCTTCCGAGATAATTTGCAGAAGTGAATTTGACAATTCCGGATTTGCCGTCCCTCCCTTTTAACGCATAATAAAACCTTACCTTATCTTTATTCAAGAGGTGCTCAGTGCTGTAGCTGAATAAAAACATCTTTCTGTAGCCTTCTAACTTGTCAAAAACCTTCTGTTTTTGAGCATGCTCAGAAACCGCTATAGCGGTGCCAGAAGCTTTGCTTCTCAGCATCGCCCTCTTACTCCGAGCTGAAGCAGGGAAATTGTGATGGGCGATTTCTGACATGTCAAAGCCTTTCCCTTCTTTTCCGCTGCTCTGCTTGCTTCTCACTTCTTCCTCGACCTCTTGAAGTAAATAAACCATGCAGCATTAATTGCAATCAAGATGATAACAAGAACAGTAAGCATTGTATCCCTGAACCCGCCTCTTGCTGCAACAAGCTGCGCTGTTGGCGTTAAGCTTGTCCTTATGCTGTCAATGTTAACCTGCGTTTCAATCAGCTTTTCAGTTGTCTTTCCTGCATAATATATTACTAATTTCATGTCATAAGCGCCAATAGAAACATCCTTTGTATCCCAATAAGCAGGTATTACATTCTCACCATAAGCTGCCAAGTTGACAGTTGCTGTCTTGAAAGTGGTGTAAACAGAGCCAGCCTTGTCCATCACAGTCATCTCTCCATAAACATCATTAAGCTCCTGGTTCCATTTATTCCTCAAATAGATGTCAAATCTTGCAACCTGTCCAAGAGAAAATTTATCAACTGCAACCTTTGCTATCTCAACAAATAAATTGCCAATGTCAAAGTCACTCTCTAATTTTATTTGCTCATCATCATAATAGATATAAGCTACAGCGTGGTATTTCCCCGGATTTACATCTGACTTCCACTCAGCAACCAGCTTTGCTTCCCCTTTTGGCCCTATTTCAACCTCGCCTGTTTCAATTGATGCTATCTCCTCATAAGTCGCACCTAAAATGCTGATTCTTGCTTTTGCCTTGTGTATCGTATCCTTGCCGTAATTGAAGACAGGTATTACAAACCTTGTTATGCCTGCTGGCTCAGCTGGGTAAATATATAATTTAGCCTCGGCATATTTGCCCGGATATGGAACTCTGACTTTTAACTGCGCTATGACTGCTGTGATCGCCTTTATCACCGGCGCATCTTCATCTGCTGCAAACTCCTTTGGAAACTCCATTACAACTATCTCAGCATCGTGCAGCCCAGGCTTTAATTCGCTAGGCAGCTTGAGCTTGAAGCTGAACGGAACAGAATCCTGATCAGCCCTTACTGTAACTAATGTTCTTCCTAAATCGCTGTAATTTGCCAATTCGCCGCTGACATAAACTACTGCCTTGAAATCCTCGTGATGTATATTAATAATATTGAATGTAACTTCTTCTTCTTCTGAGCCAGGTATAAAGTCAATTATCTTCTTGCTTGGGCTGACAGCTATTGCAGCTACAAAATTAGCTAGTAAAACTATTAAGAATAATGCAAGGCTTAGCTTTAGCAGTTTAGTTTTCATTTTGCAAAACCGAAAGTTTTATATATATCAACTGATTTCACTATATACAATGAATTTAGTGAGGATGATGAAAAAATGGCAACCATAACCGTATCATTACCAAAGGAATTTGAAGAAGCCAAAAAGAAGTTTCCAGAAACTGACTGGAATGAGGTATTGAAAAGAGGAATACTTAAAAGGCTGGAAGAGCTTAAGAAATTCGAAGAGTTAAAGAAAAAAGGGCTGATATAAATGGCTACAGCAACATTAACTATACCAGATGATGTGAAAGAGGAATTAAACAGGTTCTCGTGGATTAATTGGTCTGATGTTGCAAGAGAAACTTTTTTGCGCAAACAAGAATTAGAAGAATTGCGCAAAAGACTTGAATCTAAGGAAGAAAAGGAACTTACTAAATGGTCTATTGATTTAGGAAGGAAAGCAAAGAAAGAGTCATTTAAGAGGCTACTATCAAAATTATCTTCTGAAAAGAAGAAAGAGTTAGGATTATAAGCTAAGATGAAGCTCGTATTAGATGCAAATATATCTTTCTCACTTATGAAGCCCGATTCTATTGCTTCATATTTATTCTCAACACTTGGGGCTAAATTTTTTGCTCCTGAACACATTGAATCAGAACTTGATAAGCATAATCCTGAATGCCTAGCCAAATCAAAACTCTCAGAACACGAATTTGAAATAAGGCAGAAGGAAGTTAAGGGAAATATTGAATTTATTGGGTTCTCCAAATACGAAGGCTTCATCAAAGAATCAAAAAGAGTGTTATCTGACGAAGAAGATTCACCATACCTTGCATTAGCGTTATCCATTAACGCGCCTATCTGGTCTAATGATCCGCATTTAAAGCAGCAGCCATTAGTTAAGGTGTATACAACTAAAGAGCTGGTTGATAGATTATTAAATTCTTGATTTTTTTCCATTTTTATTCCTTTATCTAGCTTCATCCTGTCTCCATCCCGTAAATCGCCAGAGTTGTAACTTTCTGCCCGGGAGGCTCGTCTGGTGGAACCTCAATCAAAAACTCTATTTCAGCCTCATTTGATGTTGAATTGAAGTGAAGATTGTCTATTATAGTCTGGTTTGTGGCAGCAACATTAACCCATGTTGTCTGGGAGCCTGACCAGTTGAATGAGTTTGCTTCTGAGCTGTTGCCAGCCGTCATTCTGAAATAAGCAGAAGGCATCGCGCCTGTTGCGCTGTCCCATAAGTCATCGAAAGCAGAAACATTAACAACATCAGTTATCACAGTGCCGTCATTATGCACCACTAACGGCAATGGCGTGTCATCAGTTGTATTGTCCATATCTCCCAGGCTTTTTGCTCCAAAGTCAACCCTGTTTGTGATTAAGCTTATAGAAATAACAGACATTACGCTTAAGTTGAATGAGCCGGAATAAGCGCCATAGCCATAGCTGTCATTAGCCCTTACAGTCCAGTTATATTCAGCATCAACCTGCAGGAAGTCAGTTGGAGTGAAATTTTTTGCTTGTATGCCGGTTGTGTCTAATAAATCAATATAGCCGCCGCAGTCAGCTGCTTTGCAGTCAATAACTATCTCATAAGTTATGGCATCCCCGTCAGCATCTGTTGCAGCTGACCAGTTGAATGTTGGAGTTCTGTTTGTCAGGCCATTTGTGCTGTTTAGCGGCTCAGATAAAACAGGAGCAGTTGGCAGTGTGTTTTGCACCTGGAAGCATTTATCGCTTGTCTGGTTTTCATTGTTGCTTGTGTCATTGAACCATATCTTTGCGCATACATAAGAGTGGGAAATATTTGCGCTTTCAGTTATGTTAATCCAGTAGGTTTTGTTATTTCTTATGTCAGCAGTTGTTAAATTAATCCAGCTTCCGCTTTCATTGGTTGCATATTTATAATTGCTTAGCGCAGTTTCATCTGATATATTTAGGCTGAATAAAACAACATCATTGATATAAGGCGCTGTATTGTTTACGCTCCAGTTTGCTTCTGCCCAGGCAGGAGGAATATTGTCCGCTGTAATTACTGCTGTGCTGAAGTTAATCTGGTTCTTGATTGAAATATTATTTCCTAGTGCCTGTGCTGAGAAGTTAAGCCAGAAATACCCCGTTGTTGAGTTTGCATTAAAGATGTAGGAGAAATTTGCTTCCTCTCCATAGCTTAAGCCGGACATTGAAAGATTATTTAAATAGGCTGGCTCCCAGGTTACATTCCCAATTCCATCTGCTCTTGAAAATATTCCAGAATCAGAAATATTTTCATCTTTGACTCCTGAGCCGTTGAAGTCAAATATGCTTTCATTGTTCTGCTGCACAGACCAGTTTGCATATTCAAATCCAACATCCTTTATTATCCCGCTGATGTTTCCGTCTATATTATTTACAGTCTGGTTTATCTTTATTGTAACCCTGTATGTGTACGAATTGTCTAAAGCTGTTGTTCTGTTGCCGCCGTCAAGCAAAGTTGCTATTAAAGTCCCTCCAGTTCTGTTGCAGTCCAGGGTTGTGCATAATGTGATATTGTAAATATACCTTACAGCTGTGTAGCTTGGAGTGCTTACAGATGGAATTCCTAATATAACAACCTTGCTTTCGTTGATATAGCTTAAAGTTGAATTCCAGCTATTGCTGTAGTTCCCGGTTATATTATGCGGCGTATAATTCAGGTTTCCGCCGGCGTAATTATTTCCAATTATGCCTTCTATTGTTGTAAACCATCCTGTAAGCCCATTTGCATCAGTTGTGCCATTCCATACTAAGGTGTTATAGCTTCCGGTCCTGTTGTCATAAACGCTGATGTTCGCATTCTGCAAATTAGCGCCGCTGGCATCTTTTGCATTAACCATCAAGAACCACATTAAAGTCAAATTGGCAGCAGAAACTCCTGCTGCGCTTCCATTAGCCCTTAAAACATAGCCATAGTTATCCAGAGAGCCGGCAATAATATCATTTTCATTGTCATTGTTAACATCCATTATTTCGACAGCGCCATCTCCATAAGTAGAGCCAATATGATTCCCAACGCTGTAATTCCATAAATTATCATAGCTGTAATTATAAGCTAAAATCAAGCCTCCTACAGCTGACTGCCCAATCCCAATAATAATATCATCTAAGTTGTCATTGTTTAAGAAATCCCCGACAGCCATTGAATAATATGTATTATAAGCGGTTGGCAGTGAAGCATTCCATGTCTGGTTTCCTGAGGCATTTAAGACAAACAAATAATCTCCGGTATCTAAAACAGCAATCCTTCCGTTATTGCTGAAATTTCCAAACCTTATTTCATATATATCACTAATTGGAGCTGAATTGCTCCAGAGCAGAGTTTCATTTGTTCCGTTATAAGCTCTTACAATTCCAGTATCGCCAACAGCAATGTCCTCTCCTGCATTGCCGTCAAAGTTGGCTATTTCAACACTGTAAAAAGCAGAGCCGCTTGCACTCCATTTCTTGCCACCGGTGTTATTATAAACATCCAAGGAGGGTGTACCTACTACATAAACAACAGCTGCTGTATCATCATAAAACCCGTTATTGTCTAAATCACCAGTTTCAATATCATTTACAATATAGATATTAGTAGTTGTAGCATTCCAAAGCTGTGTGCAGCTGGAGTTGAATGCCCATACATCTCCCCATTCACCAGCAACTATTTCTGCTTTTCTTCCGTCTTTGTTGAAATCACCTACAGCCATGCTGTAGAAATAATTACCAGAAGTTGAGTCATAGGCATTGCTGCATATTTGATTGCCTGTTGCATTGTATAATGCCAAGAACGGACCTTTATTTGCGTTATACCCGCCAACAGCTATTGTATTATTATAATTATCTCCCTTGTCAAATACTTCTATGTCATAAACAATTCCAGTGCTTGCGAAATAAACATTAGCTAAAGAGCTGTTGCCGCTTAATACATAACCATAATTGTCCTCAGAGCCAGCTATAATGTCTCTTGTGCCGTCATTATTAATAGAGTCACTTATATCAATTGAGCCGTCTGCATATGGAGCAGAGCCAACATCGCCTCCTGTCAGATAATCCCACTTTAAGCTGCCTGAACTGTTATAAACATAAATATAGTCTGTATCCCCTCCGACAACAATCTCATCTCCTGCATCGCTGCTTAGGTTTCCAGCAGCCATGCTATAATAATTAGAGTCTGTCAAGGACACATTCCATGTCTGGTTTCCAGAACTGTTTAATATAATCAGAGAATCTGGATTAAGACTGCTGTCCAAAACAGCAATCCTTCCGTTATTTGAGAAATTGCCAAATCTTATTTCATAAATATAGCTGATTGGGGATGGATTGCTCCAGATTAAAGTTTCATTTGTCCCGTTATAGGCTCTTACAATACCCCAATCACCAACAACAATGTCATCTCCTGCTATGCCGTCAAAGTTGGCTATTTCAACACTGTCGGATAAGCCGCCAGTTGCAGTCCATTTTCTGCCGCCACTATTGTTGTAAACATCTAAAGAGGATATCCCTCCCCAATCAACAACAGCAGCTGTGTCATCATAGAAGCCATTATTATCTAAATCTCCAGTCTCTATATCATTAACAATATAATTGTATGCGGTTGTAGCATTCCAAAGCTGTGTGCAGCTGGAGTTGAATGCCCATACATCTCCATATTCTCCTGCAACTATTTCTGATTTTCTTCCGTCTTTGTTGAAATCTCCTATAGCCATGCTGTAGAAATAAGAAGTAGATGTTGAGTCATAGGCATTGCTGCATATTTGATTGCCTGTTGTATTGTATAATGCCAAGAACGGACCTTTATTTGCGTTATAGCCACCAACAGCTATTGTGTTGTTGTAATTATCCCCTTTGTCAAATACTTCTATGTCATAAACAATTCCAGTGCTTGCATAGCTGAGACTTGTTAAGCTGCTGTTTCCGGTTAGCGCATAACCATAATTATCCTCAGAGCCAGCTATAATGTCTCTTGTGCCGTCATTATTAATAGAGTCACTTATATCAATTGAGCCGTCTGCATATGGAGCAGAGCCAACATCTCCTCCTGTCAGATAATCCCACTTCAATTCTCCTGTGCTGTTGTATACATAAACATAGTCTGTATCACCGCCAATAGCAATTTCATCTCCTGCGTCACTGCTTAAATTGCCGGCTGCCATGCTGTAGTATATAGAATTTGTTAAAGAAACATTCCAAGTCTGGTTTCCACTCCCATTTAAAACAATTAAATAATCTGTTGAGCCAGTGTCCAAAACAGCAATTCTGCCATTATTAGAGAAATTGCCGAGCCTTATTTCATAAATAGTGCTGACTGGAGATGGGCTGCTCCATAATGGTGTTGAACTAGTCCCGTTATATGCATACACAATGCCATTCTCACCAATAACAATATCATCACCCGCTTTGCCGTCAAAGTCACCTATATCTAATGCATAAGTATTCCAACCACTAGTATAATCACTCCACATATTATTCCCGGAGCCATTGAAAACATACACATAAGAAGCAAAACCACTCCATGTAGATGCTGCAGCTATATCATCATAAAAGCCGTCATTATCCAAATCTCCGGTTTCAATATCATATATATCATAATTAACTCCAAATGTAGTGGCATTCCAAAGCTGTGTACAGGAAGAGTTGAATGCCCATACCTCATTATCATCCCCTCCGACAATTTCAGATTTTCTTCCGTCTTTGTTGAAATCTCCTATAGCCATGCTGTAGAAATATTCAGTAGAGGTTAAATCATAGGCATTGCTGCATATCCTATCTCCGCTGGCATTATACACAGCAAGGAATGGCCCTTTAGCTGTATTATAGCCGCCAACTGCTATTGTGTTATTGTAATTATCGCCTTTGTCAAACACTTCAATGTCATAAACAATCCCTGTGCTTGCATAGCTGAGACTTGTTAAGCTGCTGTTTCCGGTTAGAGCATAACCATAATTATCCTCGCTTCCTGCTATGACATCATTGTTCTTATCACCATTAATATCAGCAATCTCAATTGAGCCGTCTCCATAAAGACTAGAACCAACATCTCCTCCCGTTAGATAATCCCACTTCAATTCTCCTGTGCTGTTGTAAACATAAACAATATCTGTATCCCCGCCAATAACAATCTCGTCTCCTGCATCACTGCTTAAATTGCCGACAGACATGCTGTTGTAGAGAGAGCTTGTTAAGGAGACATTCCATGTTTGGTTTCCGGAGCTGTTGAAGACAATTAAAAAGTCTGTTGAAGGGCTGCCGCTGTCCAAAACAGCAATCCTTCCGTTATTACTGAAATTACCAAATCTCATTTCATAAATAGCGCTGATTGGAGATGGATTGCTCCATATTAAAGTTTCATTTGTCCCGTTATAGGCTCTTACAATACCCCAATCACCAACAACAATGTCATCTCCTGCTATGCCGTCAAAGTTGGCTATTTCAACGCCGTCAAAAGCACCGCTGCCAGTTGCTGTCCATTTTTTACCGCCTGTATTGTTATAAACATCTAAATAACCTATACCAACGTATGTACTAACAGCTGCTGTATCATCATAATAGCCATTATTGTCAAAGTCGCCAGTTTCAATATCCTCTACCTGCCAAATACCGCCAGTTGCAGCGCTCCAAAGCTTTGCGCAGCTTGAGTTAAAGGCAAATACATCGCCATATTCTCCTACAACTATCTCTGATTTATTTCCGTCTTTATTAAAATCGCCAACAGCCAATGAATATACAACATCGCCAACAGAAGCATTGCATACAACATTTCCGTCCTTATTAAACATAACCAAAAATCCTTTTTGCAATGTTACGCTGTCATAGCCCATAACAGCGATTGTATTATTATACCCGTTGCCCCTGTCAAACACTTCTATATCATAAACCTCGTCATTGCTTGCATAAACACTGCTTGCATAGCCTCCGGTTGTTGCATTCAGCACATAGCCATACCCGTTTATATCAGCAGCTATAATGTCTTTTTTATTGTCTCCGTTTATATCCTCAATTTCAATAGCGCCATCTCCATAAGTTGAGCCGGTTTGATAGCCGCTAATCCTTACTTTCCATAGCTCTGTTCCATTGCTGAATGCATAGATATTGCCTGCTGTGGGAACATCATCAGAGGAAACAACAATATCATCCAGGCCGTCATTGTCTATATCATCAACATCCATGCTGTAATAATAATCATTTCCTATCGTGAAATAATAGCTCCATATAGTATTGCCATTTTTATCCAAAACAAACAATGCATCATTTGTATCAGAAACAGCAATCCTTCCTTCTGAGCCAAATCCGCTGAAGTTTCCAAGCCTTATTTCATAAATATTGCTGCCAGGAACGGTATTGCTCCAAAGCAAAGTTTCATTAGTTCCATTATAAGCATTAACCTGGCCGCTAACGCCAACAACAATGTCATCTCCTGCTTTTCCGTCAAAGTTGGCAATTTCAACACTATCAAATTGGCTGCCACTTGTAGCCCATTTCTTGCCACCTGTATTGTTGTAAACATCTAAATAACCTATACCACCGAATGTACTAACAGCTGCTGTATCATCATAATAGCCATTATTGTCAAAGTCGCCAGTTTCAATATCCTCTACTTGCCAACTACCGCCAGTTGTGGCATTCCAAAGCCCTGTGCAGCTTGAGTTGAATGCCCATACATCGCCATACTCTCCAGCAACTATCTCTGACTTTCTTCCATCCTTATTGAAGTCTCCTATAGCCATGCTGTTAAAATAAGAAGTAGAGTTTGGTCCATAAGCATTGCTGCATATTTGATTTCCTGTTGCGTTATATAAAGCAAGGAATGGCCCCTTGCCTGCAGTATAGCCTCCAACAGCTATTGTGTTATTGTAATTGTCCCCTTTGTCAAATACTTCTATGTCATAAACAATTCCTGTGCTTGCATAAGTTACATTTGCTAAGCTGGTATTCATGCTTAACACATACCCATAATTATCCTCGCTTCCTGCTATTACATCATTATTCTTATCGCCATTAATATCAGCTATTTCAATTGAGCCGTCTGCCGCGTTTGTAGAGCCAATATCCCCCCCCGTTAAATAATCCCACTTTAATGCTCCTGTGCTGTTATAAACATAAACAATATCTGTATCACCGCCAATAGCAATTTCGTCTCCTGCATCACTGCTTAAATTTCCAGCTGCCATGCTGTACCAGCTTGAAGCTGTTAAGGAAACATTCCATTTTTGGCTGCCAGATCT
>Ga0209211_10002457_pt1 | contig 31959 bp, 27 predicted proteins | sample RifGroA2_FD_183992 | JGI IMG/M metagenome (GOLD analysis project Ga0209211, IMG submission 183992) | Groundwater microbial communities from Rifle, Colorado, USA - Groundwater A2 (SPAdes) (version 2) | ecosystem: Environmental > Aquatic > Deep subsurface > Groundwater | place: Rifle, Colorado...
GAGAGCCTTCCCGCAGCGGGGTTACCAGGTGCGGGGTGACCGCAATAAGCAGGTCTGTTTTCTGCTGGCTGTAATTGGTGCTGCGGAACAGGGCGCCCAGGATGGGGATATCACCCAACCCTGGAATCTTGCGCACCTTCTCGCTCAGGTTCTCCTGGAGCAATCCGGCAAGGGCCAGGGTCTGGCCGTCATGCAGCTCCACGTTGGTTTCCAGCTTGCGAGTGGTGAGCACCGGAAACTCCCCAGCCTGTGAGGTTTTAAACTCGGTGATATTGCTGACGCTGGGGGCCACCCGCAGACTGATTTTGCCGTCGCTCAAAACAATGGGGGTGAAGCTCAACCCCACGCCGAATTCCTTGAATTCAATGGTGACAACGCCGTTTTCACCAGGCACCGGGATGGGAAACTCGCCGCCGGCCAGAAAACTGGCCTCCTTGCCGCTTATCGTCACCAGCCGCGGCTCGGCCAGGGTTCTGGCCAGCCCCTCGCTCTCAAGAAACTGCAGGGCTGCGGTGAAATGGTCGATGTTGATGAAGATATTGGCCGCGCTAGCCCCTGTGGCCGAGAGGGTGTTGCCGGCGAAATTCATCAGCAGGGCGCCCATGCTGCTCTGGGCGGTGGTGCCGGTGGCGGTCAACCCGATACCGCCCGTGCCAAAGTTATAGCTCTGTTTACTGTTAATACTGTCCAGGCCGATGCCGGCTTGCAGGTCCATGCCCGAGGAGCGGCTGACCTCGGCAAATTTCACTTCCAGCATCACCTGCTGGGCCCCGGCCACCCGGAGCAGGTTGGTGACATTGGCGGTGGAACTTCCGGCTCCGGTGACCTGGCCCTGTGCCCCGGCCATCTTGGGCAGGAACATGGAGGTAAGACGAAGAACCTCTTCCACCACCTCGGGTCCGGAGACGGTGCCGCTTAGAACCACCCCGACTTCCGAACCGTAGACATTGATGTTCTGGGTGGGGAACATCTCGTGGATCTTCTCTTTTAAGGCCATCAGATCAAAGGTTACCACTACATCGTGGAAGCTTTTTCCTTTCTGCCCTTCCCAGAGGATGATGCTGGTGGAACCCACCTTCTTGCCGTAAATGTAGAATTCCTTGTTGGAAAGCACTACAATATCGGCAATGTCCGGGTTGGCAAGGGTTACCCGGTTGAAAGCCTGTTGTGTCTTGACCAGGTCAGAACCGCCCAGTTTGAGCTTGATAACCTGGCGTTCCACCTCGGCGGCGGAAGCCAGGCCGCCACACAGGGCGAGCAAGGCCAGGACAAGAATCCCTTTGATGATGGCGGAAAACATCTGCTGTTTCATGGTTGCGCTCCCCTTCTCCTGATTATTAAGCCAATCCTCGATTCGGTGTATTCTTATTCTGCAGGAACCGTGACTTCATCCCGCTTGATCCCACGGATCACCTCAACCTTGGTCGTGGTTTCGGGTGCAGGTGCGGGCGCGGCGACGGGTTTCGCTACTCTGGGGCGGGCCTTGGGAACAACCTTCCGCACCACCGGCGGCGCCTCCCCCGGCTGCTGGGCCACGGTCACCTCCGGCTCCTGCCCAAGTTGTTCAATCGGGCTGCGCAGAGTCAGATGAATGCTGCCCTGCCGAACCTTGAGCGCCAGTTTAGTGGCATCCTTGGGGCTGAGTTGGAGGGTCACTGTTTTCACCAGCTTGGCCTTGCCCTCTTCCGTGTAGGTTTCCTGGGCAATGGCCAGAACCCGGACCATCTCGAGAATGATGGAAGCGGCTTCCTTGCCCCCCTGTGAATCAATGGAGATTACGTCCACAAAGGTGTTGGGCAGAACAAAGCCGGAAACTCCGCTCACGTCGTCAACCCGGATGGAGATGGCCCGCATGCCCTCGGGCAACAGGGCGACCAGACCGGCCCCGGAGCCGGGTGCGGCAAGTTCGGCCGCGATAATGGGCTGGCCGGCGGTGAGCCTGGTCACGGCAACGCGGCCCTCCACATCCTTGACCTGCTCAAAGGCGCCCTTGGGCAGGTTTGCCTTGGGCCAGTCGGCCAAGGCCAGATTTTTTTCAGTCAACGGCGTCCCGATATCGATATTATCCGTGGCAATAACCACCTTTGCCAACGGGATGGAGCCTCTTTCCATACCAGCCTGGCCGGAAACCTGGCCGCTCATCCACTTGTTGGCCAGCAACACCGCCAAAACGCCGAACAAAATGGCCAATCCAAGGGCGATCAGGGCGCCATATTTTTTCATGTCACTCCTCCTTTATTCCGGGACTAGGGATGATGGACTCATACAAATCATTTTTTAACGCCAAGGCGCAAAGACACAAAATTTTCTTTCGCCAGGCCTTCGTTGTGTCTTTGCGTCCTGGCGTTGATTTTTTTCGTTTTTACAAGCCCCTCTCAATAGGGGTTAGTTTTCATCGGCATATTCATCAGGATCCTCGTAAAACCCTGTGGCCGTATAAGTAAAGCTTGCCGGGGCAGTGTAGCCGGGCACCAAGGCCGAGATCAGGGGCGGCATAAAATTATCTGCCGTGACCGTGACCAAGAGAACCGGCTGAGAGTTGTTTTCCTGCGAGACAACGGTAATATTGCCATCCGGTACGGAATAAAAGACATCGAGATAATCCTGCGCCGCCAATTTCGTCGCTCTCGTGCGGTTGCATTTGTGAGGCAAGGCGGAACAGGCCGGGTCATCCGTGTCAAACCGGGTGTAGTTGTTGGCCCGTACTCCAACCCGTACCCCTTCCCGGGCTTTCTGTTCCACCAGATGGCCCTGCATGAAAATAAGAGCGAACTCCAGGATGCCGAAGATTATCGTCAGCACGAGGAGGGCGATGACGGCGAACTCCACCACGGCGGCGCCCCGCTCGTTTCCCCTTTTGGCCCCCCGCTTTCCTTTTTCCGCCGGCATATTCTTCCTCGGGTTGCTTTAACTTTCTTCCAATTCCTTAACAAAGACCGCATGTTCGGATATCGGCAGTTCTCCGCAGCCAGGGAATTCCTCAGGCAACATGCTACAGATAATTGGCTCCCATACCTCATAGGTCTTGACCGCCACCGTGACCCGGACCGCATTCTGTTCTGGGGCCGGGCTGTTGGCCGGCAGAGTTACCTCCTCCACCGTGATGTCCACTGCAGGCGAAGAGAGTTTATAGGTGCCCGCATGAGCGAGATTTTTATACAGGCCGTGCAGATGATTGTATACGCCGACCTGCACCTGGGGCCAGGGACCGCCGTTTGTCTCGTCGACATCGGCCAGCTTGACCGCGATCCGCGCTCCTTCCCGGGCCGCATTGGCGATGAAGTGCGATTGCAGAAAGAGAAAGCCGAATTCGATGATGCCGAAGACGATGAGCGCCAGCAGGGGCAGAAGAACGGCGAACTCGATGACCGCCGCGCCCCGGCTCTTTCCGCCTGCGTCCTTCATACTATCCCTCCCCAGCGAACAAAGGCGAAATAGCCAAAGGTGATGGCCGGCGCATAGGGGAAACGGATCCTGGTTTCAGGCCCGTCCACCAAACCCTCAGTGGACAAGGAGTTACAGTATGCCATGATTTTCAGGGCGGCCAGACCGGCGCGCAGTTTTTCCAAAAGCCGGCCGGCCAGACCCAGGTACAACAGGGCCAGGAGCCCACCGCTCAGGGCGGTGAGGATAAAAACCTGCAGGATGGCCGCAGGACCCAACAAGGCGCCCAGGGCGGCCAGAGCCTTAACATCACCCCCGCCCATGCCCAGAAGCAGATAAGGCAAAAACAGAAGGAGAAAGCCGGCCAGACCGCCCAGCAGGGCGAACTGTAGCCCGGCCAGGCCGGCCTGGTGCAGATGATAGCCAATCCCTCCTGCCAACAGAGAAAAGGTGACAAGATTGGGAATTTTGCCGCGCAGGGTGTCGGTAAAGGTGATCAGGCAAAGAAAAGCAGAGGCAAGCAGCATGACCGGCCCAGGATTAGTTCCCCACAGACCATGGCCCACCGTGGCCACGGCAGCGGAGCCGATGGCATAACGAGCAATGGTGAGAGTAGAAGCCCTGGTGGTCATGTTGTTACCCCTGCTTTTTCCGGATCGGGTTGGAGTTCTTGCTACGATGACTTGTGGTAACGAAAGGAGATAAAAAGCGCCAACGTATTAAACGTTACTCAACGCGGTAGCAACCGACTGGAAGGCATCGCTGATCTGGTTTCCAAGCACCTGGATGATAACCACGCATATCGCGATGATCAGCGCGACCAATACCCCGTACTCCACAGCCGTAGCTCCTTCCTCGTCCTGGAACAACCTGTGCAAAACTGCCTGGATCTTTTTCATTGTAGGTCTCCCTTTTTTTTTAACTGCTGCTCAATCGCTTTTGGCTCAAAGCCAGAAGCTGCCTCTCTGCTCAAATTATCCGTTCCCCGCTCCAGGGAAGTCAAGAGAAAATTTACAGTGGGAGCAAAAATGAAATGCACTCTATAGTAAGTGCGAGGTGATGCCCAGGCATCACGACCCTGATTTTGCCGTTTCATACGCCGCAATGAAATCTGCCAGTCCCTTTTGGATCCTGCCTCCGAGAACAGCGATAATAATGATCAGCCCGGCAATGATCAGGGCCAGAACCACCGCATACTCCACCACCGAGGCTCCTTCTTCATCCCGGAACACCCTGGGCAGCATGGTCAATACCTGTTTCATCGCAAACCTCCTGTCGTATTCTTGCTCCGATATTTCGTAACCGTTCAGCAGCACCACATCTTTGGACGATCGGCCCGGCTTACGTACACGAGGTACGCAGCGCCGGTCCGCTTATCCAAATCTGCGGCACTGCTGAACGGTTACAGTCCGGTGGTTTTGGTACTTTGACGACCGTCCCGGTGAACGGTTACGATATTTCGCAACATTGTTATCTTCTGTTTAAATTCTCGCACAAAAAAACAAAAAAAAGAAAGAAAAAACAATCAGCCGATGGCGCAGAAATATCTTGAGATCCCCGCGGCAGACGCCATATAATATTTGCAGAGGCCAGGCATAGACAAGCAAGCGGAGGAATTACCATGCAGCAACTTTTCGGCCAGAGACTGCTCAACGAACAGGTGGCCAGCGAAGAACAACTGGAAGCGGCTCTAGCCAGACAGAGGTTGCACGGGGGCCGGCTCGGCTACAACCTGGTGGCTCTGGGCTATATCAGCCAGGAAGAGCTGGGCGCCTTTTTCCGGCCCCACCCTCCACCGCCAAAAGATGCGGCAGACACCGGACTAAACGCCACCTTCCTTGTCGATCTTATCCTGAAGCACTGCAACGTGTTGGGCGAATTCTCCTTGGGGGAGGTGGCGCGGCGGGTAAAGCTGCCGGCCCAGATAGTGAACGATATCCTCGATTCCCTGCGGCACGACCGGTTTCTTGAGGTGAAAGGCGCGGTCGACTACACGAAATCTACCTTCACTTTTGCCATAACCGCTACGGGCCAGCGCCGGGCTGCGGAACTCATGAACGTTTGCCGTTATCTCGGCCCGGCTCCGGTGCTGCTGGACAAATATGTGCGCATGGTGGAGATGCAGACCATCCGCAACATCGTGGTGGATTCCGAGGCCCTCCACGCGGCGTTTGCAGGCATAACCCTGGAAAATGGCCTTCTGTCCTGCCTGGGTCCGGCGGTCAGCTCCGGTAAGGCGATTTTTCTTTACGGCCCGCCGGGCAACGGCAAGACAACCGTGGCCGAAACCCTGGGCAAGACCCTGCCGGGCGCGGTGTACCTGCCCCATGCCATTTTTGTGGACGGCCAGATCATCACCATTTTCGATGGAGCGACCCATGTTCCCGCTCCTCCGGAAAAGGAGGAGGAGGAGGTGGATCAGCGCTGGATCCTGGCGCAAAGGCCGGTGATCCTGGCAGGCGGTGAACTGCGCCTGGACATGCTGGAGCTGGAATTCAACACCATTACCAACTTTTACGAGGCTCCCCTGCAGATGAAGGCCAACAATGGCCTGTTTATCATCGACGATTTCGGCCGCCAGCTCATCGAGCCGAAAAACCTGTTGAACAGGTGGATCGCCCCGCTGGATCGGCGAAATGATTTTCTCACCCTGCACACCGGGCTCAAATTTGCCATCCCCTTTGACCAGCTCACGGTATTTTCCACCAATCTTAAGCCCAAAGACCTGGTGGACGAAGCTTTTCTCCGCAGAATTCGCTACAAGCTCAAAATAGACCACCCCTCTGCCCAAGGGTATGAGGCCATCTTCCAGAAAGTCTGCAAGGCCAATGGGGTCGAATTTGACCAGGAGGTCTTTGACTATCTGCAAAACAACTATTACAAGAAATTCGGCGTTCGTTTCAACGCCTGTCATCCGCGGGATCTTATAGACCAAATTATCGATAACGCCCACTACTTCAATCATCCAGCCCGGCTCACCAAGGAAGACATCGACATGGCCTGGAAGAATTATTTTGTGGAAATGTAATGATGCCTGGTTCGGCGAAGAGGGAAAAGAGGTGGAGTAAGAAAAGGCCAGTCAATCAGCCGGGATCCTTGCCGGCATGAACATCGATCTGATGCGCCGGGTGGATCGGCAGGTGGGAAGCCTTGCCTGTGGGCTGCTCTCCCTTTTTCTGGGCGGCCGGACTCGCGGCGGTGTCACGGAAGCGCGGCCGAAGAAAATTATGGTCATCCTCCTTTCCGAGATGGGCAGTCTGGTTCTTGCCCGCCCCATGTTCCGGCGGATCAGGGAAAAATATCCGGAAGCCGAGACCTTTGTCCTTCTTTTTGCCCGCAACCGGGAAGCGCTGGATCTTCTCGGGGAGGTGGCGCCCACGCACGTCATCACCCTCCGTGACACCTCTTTTTCGGCCTTTGCCGCGGACAGCCTCCGGGCTCTGAAAAAAATCCGCGGCCTGGGCATTGACACCGTGCTGGACTGTGAACTGTTCGCCAGGATCAGCGCCCTGTTTTCCGGGCTCAGCGGCGCCGGGGTCAGGGCGGGCTTTCATCCGCACACCCAGGAGGGCCTTTATCGGGGGAGTTTTCTCAACCGGCCGGTGCTGTATAATCCTTATCTGCACATGAGCCGGCAGTTTCTTAACCTGCTCGAAGCAGTTGACGCCCCGGTGCAACGGCCCAGGGTGAAGGAGATACCCCCTGGGCAGGAAAGCCTTGCCTGTCCGGATGTGCCGCTGGATGCCGCCGAACAAAAAAACTTTCGGGCGAAACTATGGGCTGATTTCCCCGCCATTGCGGAGAAAAAACTTATCCTCCTTTCTCCCGGCGGCGGCCTGCTCCCCATCAGGGCTTGGCCCCCGGCCAATTATGCCGCAGTAGCCAGGGATTTTGTCCACAGAGGCTTTGCCGTCGGCATCATCGGCCTGGGCCCGGACAGGGAGCTAGCCCAGAGCATCGTCGCCTCCTGCGCCAGCGACGCCTGTGTCGATCTGACCGGCTACACGAAATCCCTCAGGGAGCTGCTCCTGCTCTTCAGCGATGCGGCACTTCTGCTCGGCAATGACGGGGGGCCGGGCCATTTTGCCACCCTGGTTTCCCTGCCGGCCCTCGTCCTGTTCGGACCGGAAACCCCAGTCCTTTACGGCCCCCTGGGGCCGCGGGCCAAAAGCCTCTTTGCCCCAACGGCCTGCGCTCCCTGTCTCACCGCGTACAATCACCGCAATTCCCCCTGCGACGGCAATAATCTCTGCCTGCGCAACATCACTCCGGAAGAGGTCATCAATCACGCCCATGCCCTTCTTGAACCCTGAAAAAACTCTGTGGGCGCCCGGTTCCTGCCTGGCCATGGCTGCCGTACTCCTGCGGCATCGTTTCTGGAAGTTCGGGTTGGTGGGCTTTTCCGGGGTGCTGGTCAACCTCAGTGTCCTCTATCTCTGCCAGGAGTATCTGCTGGCCGCCATCGCCTCTTTTTCCCTGCGTCTTAACCTTTCGCTGGTCCTCGCGATTTTCCTGGCCACGGTCAACAACTTCTACTGGAACAGGCTCTGGACCTGGAGCGATCGACCGGTCTGGAGAGACAAGGCTCTTGTCGTTCAATTCGGCCAATACCTGTTGGGGACCAGCCTTGGTTCCGGCCTGCAGTTTGTCCTCACCTGGGGGCTTGCTTTTTTCATCTATTATCTGGCGGCAAATTTTTGCGCCATCCTCCTGGCGGCCTTGGGCAATTACCTTCTCGGCGATATCTGGGTTTTTGCGCATTCCCCCGCGATTTCCGCAGAAAAAGATTCCCCCGGCGCCATGCCACAATGAAATTTCCTGCCGGCCAGACCTGTTCATGAAAACAAGACAATCCTTCCTGTTTGTCCAAGAGACTACCACGCAGATGCATGCGTTTTCCATCCTCGCCCTGCTTGTGACTGCCATCCTCTCTTTTTCCTTTCTGTTCTCCTCTCCCCAGGGAACCGTAATCTCGCAGGCAGGCACAGATATCTATCAGGAATTCCTCTTTTCCAGGCAGTTCGGGTTCAACGAGCTCCGGCACGGCAATCTTCCCCTCTGGAATCCTCATCTTTTCTCAGGGTTTCCTTTTTTCGCGGGCTTTCAACCCGCGCTCCTCTATCCGCTTAATGGTATCTTTCTTTTTCTGCCAGTGGAGGTGGCGATCAACGGCAGTATTGTCGTCCATGTGTTCCTAACCGGTTTGTTCATGTATCTCTGGGTCGCATTCCGGGGACTGACACCACCAGCCGCCCTTCTTGCCGGCCTGCTCCTGATGTTCTGCGGGGCGTATTTCCCGCACGTTTATGCCGGGCATCTTTCCAATCTCTGTACCATGAGCTGGGCACCGCTCATCCTGTTGGCGGTTGACGCCTTTTTTGAAAGGCGTTCCCTTTCCTGGGTATTGCTGGGCATGTTCGCTATTGTCATGCAGATCCTTGCCGGGCATCCGCAATATGTTTTTTATACCGGCATCACCGTGGTTCTCTATGCCTTCCTACTCTCTTTGCGGGCCACAAGGCGAGGCCAGTTGTTGCTTGGCGTGGCCGGCATGTATGCAGGCGGCGCCTGCCTGGGAGCAATTCAGCTTGCGCCCGGCATTGCCGCAGCAGCGGAAAGCCTCCGAGGCAGCGGGGTTTCCTACGCTTTTGTTTCCAGATTTTCCTTCCCGCCGGAAAATCTGCTCACTCTGCTGGCGCCCCATTTTTTCGGCGACATGGCTGCCATGCCTTACTGGGGCCGATTTTATCTCTGGGAAACGCAGCTCTTTATCAGCATTACAGGCCTGGCGTTCTGCCTCCCTGGCGCTATCTCCATGGAAAAATATTCCCGCCGCATATCCCTTGCCATGCTCGGTCTTCTGCTGCTTCTGGCCTTTGGTGGGTACACCCCCTTGTTGCAACTTCTATACGATTTTGTGCCGGGGTTCAACAGATTCAGGGGCAGTTCAAAATTTATCTTCTTTGTTTCCCTGTTCCTCATTCTTCTGGCCGCCTCAGGTTTTGATGCGATACTCAAAAAAAAGAAATTGCCCCAGACAGCATGGCTTGCCTTTTTAGTTGGCGCCATTCTTTTTGCCGCCGGAGCTGTTTTTATCCGTTCCTCTGTCTTATCGCCGGAAAGCAGCTTCTCTTTTTGGAAACAAATCCTCACCGTCGACGCATTCACAAAAGAAAGCTACTTTCTCTCTTCATCTAATCTTTCCCCGGAATTTGTAAAAAACTCCGGGTTGTGGGCGGCGCAAGGGTTGCTCCAGACTGCTGCAGCAATGCTTATTTTATCAACTATCGCCTTCGGCGTGCGCCTGCACGAAAAAGCCGTTTTCCTGTTTCTGCTGTTCGCCGTGGTGGAGATCCTCTTTTTTACCAATTCCTATCGGGCGAGCTTTGCTCTTCATTCCCTCCAACAGCCGGAACTTGCGGAATTGTCCGGCCAGGTTGACCGGGAAGCGCGCGTGCTCAACACCCCGCACCATAATCTTGTTGTCCGTTACAACCTGAATGATCTCTGGGGCTATGATCCCGGGGTTCCCCGTCGTTATGCCGAGTTCATGGCCTTCAGTCAGGGACATTCCCCCGATGACGCAAAGCAATACCTGGCTTTCCCCGAGGTCTTCCCCCTGTACACAATGCTGCGCTGCCGTCATCACATTACTCCGGCCGGGAAAGATATCAAACTTGCCAAGGGTGATGAAGAAATGCCGCGAGCATTTCTTCTTACTGACTATGAAGTGCATCCAAGGCGGGATGATCTTTTTGCGGTAATGGCTTCACCGAGCTTTGATTGGCGCAGGAGAGTACTTCTGGAAACGCCCCCCGAACCATTGCCGGAACCGGGCCAGATACCCGGAGAAGTAACGATCCGGGAAATCTCCACAGATGAGCTTGCTATAGAAGCCCAGGTGACAAGCCCTGCAATTCTGGTGATAACAGACGGCTACAGCAAAGGTTGGCGGGCAAAAGCCGCCCCGGAAAGTACGCAGCAACACTACGAGGTACTCCCAGCTAACTACATTTTGCGGGCCATTCCGCTCCAAGCCGGGCGCCATGTTTTCACTTTAGAATATCTACCGACCTCTTTCGTGTTGGGCAAATGGCTTTCTCTTTTTTCCCTCCTTGCCTATGGTGTTTTGCTCTTCCGGTGGTGGTATCCTCGAAGTTGCCCCTATAAAACCGGACACCTGTTTTTGTGAGAATAACACCTGATATCCCCCCTTGGGGAGCGCATCTTCAACCCTTTATGTGGATGATACTCGTTATAATCCTCAAACCACTTTTCAATATTGTTCTTTAGTTCGGCTCGTCTTTCGCTTTAAGTGGAAGAGGGGCTTGCGCGCGTCTGAACACATAGACTGCCTCGGATTCTTGGTCAAAATCAAGAATAGGACTAAAGCTGTGCCATGCTATTTCCGGCCGATGGGTGGCCAGGTAGTAGACATCTATCCTTTTATAAAGGTCATATTGGTATTTTTTCTGACCGGTCTTTAGCCCATGACTCCTGGAAAAGTATTGAATAATTTGATCCTGCTGGAGCGATTTGCCGAAGAAAATTAACCAGTTGGGAAAGGTTTCCTCTTTATACAGAAATGTTCCCATATTGCGAACCAACGTGTCCGACAGCGGGGTCTGCTGATCAAGAAGAGCGCCGAACCGGAGCCTCTCTCCGTTGTAAAACATGAGGGGATAGGTATGATATTCGGGGAAAACGCTTACCACATCTTCCCTGGATGCCTGCCGATCAAGGAAATTAGCCACCTCGCCGTAGGCTGTGGGGTAGTCGCCATGCACCTCCTTGACAAAAGCGGGAAGACGCCACTGGTAGCCCTGTGATCTAATAGGCAATGACAGGATATTGCTGAAGAGGAGAAGACCGAGCAGGAGAAGGGCTGTAGCCATTGATTTTCTGGAAATGATGAAGATGGCTATCCCCCCGGCCACTGAAAGAAAGGGGATGGAGCAAGCGAGGTAGCGCAGATCAGCCAAAGTCGTCTGCGCTGTCGGTTGCGGAGAGAGCAGGGCAACGAAGAGGACGTTCAGCCATCCCAGCACAAGCCATTCCAGCCCGTTCTGATAGATGTTCCTGTCCACTGGCTTGACAAGAGAGGGTAAAGCAAATGCAGGAAGGAGCAAAATGGGGAGGCAGCCCATGAGGTTCATGCCCCAGAGGTTCATGATAAAAAGGTTAAATTTTCTTAAAAAGAATGGCTCATCTACCACCATGTCCGGCCGAATCCATATCTGGTGGAAAATTGCATAAGGAAGCGTAGCTATAAGGAACAGCGCGGCAGCCAGGAGGAATACCCTCCATTGCTTGTTGTTAGTGGACCTGAAGTGGAAGAAAAGATGCATGGCTGCCAAGGCCATTACAAAGGCCGCGCAGAGCAGAAAATGGGCGTAAAAGAGAAATGTCATAGCCACGGCCAGGAGTATCCCGTGGATTATTCTAGTTGTGGCCATAACCCGCCGGTAACTGAGAAAAATCAGGACAGGCAACAGAATCCCCAATCCATAGTAGAGGCATTGTCGGATGTTCAAAAGAAAGACCGGAGAGAGGGTGATATTGGCTAGACAGAAGATGTGGAGTAAGCCCGGTTTCCCGAAATCTTCCTTCATGAGCAGAAGAAGCACCCCAAGGCTGGTAAGTCCCAGTAAGACGAATGGTGCTCGGCCAGCCCAAGTGGAAACCCCAAACAATTTGAACGATAATGCTGTAATCAGGTATTGAAAGGGGGGATTGCGTGGGTGGAGATTTTGATCTAGCAGAGTTCCGTTACGGTAGCCATAGAGATTTCGGCCATCCCAGGCCGTCAACTCTCCTTGGTTGTTAAAATTTTGGGCGATAATGGCAACTTGGGCCTCATCATCCCAAAAGGCGGTTTGATCAAGATTTTTGAAGGCCAGGTAGCCTCCGGCAACCAGAATGAGCGCCAGAACCGTGCAGACAACGATGTTTTTTACCCTACAGTCCAAGGGGGAGAGCATCTCTTGCATTATGGCAAAATGTACCTGGCTACTTCATTCCGGGCGGACCAGGGCGCAGGCCGTCAACTCTTGGGAAAAGGCGGCTACTCATGCCTGCCCTGGACAGAAGGAATCGAAGCGAGGTCAACAGGCAGCCAAGTCCGTATATGAGACTGCGTTTGAAATTTATGGATGAAGCTTCCGGGAAATACTTGGTAGGGCAAGAAACTTCACCGATTATACAGCGGTGCCAAACAATCTGGGCCAGCATCTGATTATCAAAGACAAAATCATTAGAATTGTTCTCAATGGGAAGAAGGGTGAGAATTTCCCTTGAAAAGGCCCTGTATCCGGTATGGTATTCGGAGAGGTGTGCCCCGAGGATAAGGTTTTCCACAAGGGTGAGGAAGCGGTTGGCCATATATTTCCAGAGCGGCATTCCGCCCTTTAAGGCATAGCCCCCAAGTATTCTGGAGCCTAAAACACAATGGAAGAGCCCATTGCCGATTAAGGTGGTCATTGCGGGAATAAGGTCTGGGGTATACTGCAGGTCCGGGTGAACCATAATAACTATGTCTGCCCCGGCCTCCAAGGCCAGCCGATAGCATGATTTCTGGTTTGCCCCATAGCCAAGGTTCTTGTCATGAAAGTAGGTTATAAGATTGAGTTGTCTGGCTAATTCTTGAGTTCTGTCTTGGCTGCAATCGTCTACCAGGACAATTTGATCTACATAATCTTGACTCTTTACATGGTTGTAGGTGTCAAGGAGGGTTTTTTCCGCATTGTAGGCGGGCATTATGACGAAAACTTTTTTCCCCCTATACACTAAACCTCCCCTATTCTTTTTGGTTTTTGCTGGCCAACTGCTGAGCGCAGGACAATTTGATGACACAGGGCCTCAGCGCAACTAAGACGGTTATTCTAATTTCTTAAATATCCGCCCTGGCCACAATGATTCTTTCTGCATCCTTGTGCGCAAAGCGCAGCACATCGCGACCGATGACCACCCTGACCTTGACCTTGCTGTCCTCGAAAGCGGCCACCCGCTCAAAATCCTGATATAGCGGAATTTTTTTGGCAACCTGATAAGCTTCCTGCAGATATCCTTCGCAGTAGTAGATTTTTGTTTTGGGGCAGTTGCTGCCGGCGGTGGTGAACTGCGCCACCGTCGGCACACCCTGTTGCCGCAGGTGGTTGCCCCACCAGGAGGCCATGCCCTTGCCGCCGGTGCCGTTCATCACTTCAACCTGCGCCTTATGTGCGACAAACATCTGTTGGACTGGGAGGGATGGAGACATGTTGAGCGATGACGCGGCGGACATGGCCGGTGGCTCGGGGGTCGTCGTAATCTTTGCGGCAACCTGTTTTTTCACCTGCGTGGCCTGGATCATTACCACCGGAGGCTTCTGCGTGGCGGTCGTGGAGGAAAGGATTGGCGCGGCTGGTTTTGCTGTGCCGGCACTCTGCTTTTCAGGCGCGGCTGCTGCTGTCTGCACCGGCGCGGATTTTATTTTTTCCGCAGTCTGCGGCTTGCTCTCCACGGCGACAGTTTGCGCCGGCTTCGCTGTTACGGGAGTTTGCTTGACAGCCTCCACGGCAGAAGTAGCAGGCTTGCGGTATTCTACAACCTGCGGCGTCGGCTCCACGCCAATCGGCAGGGAAGAAGCGACGTTTGCTACGGTTTCCACCCTCGCCGGACCTGCGGGCAGCTCAGCGGCCGCAACGGGAGCAGGGACAGGGGCTTTGTCTTCGGTCTGCTGACTGGCAACCTGACGGGCCTCTGCTTTTTCCGCGACAGCAGGCGCATGGACAACCGCTTCTTTTTCCGTGCTCTTGAATTCAGCCAGAGCCATGTGAACCTTGCCCATCTGGGCATAGGCCACGCCCAGATTATTGCGGTAGCGGTCGTTGGTCTTGTTCAGAGCGATAGCCTTCTGGAAGGCTGCTGCGGCCTGGACCGCCTGGCCCTGGAGCAGATAGGAATATCCCAGGTTGTTGTGCACATAGTCAAGATCAGGATTGATCTTCAGTGCCGCCGTGTAGCAGCCCACGGCCCGGCTGTAATTGCCGAGCCGGTCATGGGAGATCCCCATGCCGTTATAGGACTGCGCGTGGTTTGGATCCAGCCGCAACACCCTTTTGAACTCTTCCAGAGCCATTTGGTGCTGATTTTTTTCTTGATAGGCGCAGGCCAACCGATAAATGCCCTGAATGTCCTGCCTGGCATCTCTGGCAGCAAAATACTTCTCATCCTGGCCCCAGGAAGGAAACCAGGCAGAAAAATTGAGCATGGAGGAACAGCCGCCCAGAGAAAAAATGAAAAAACTCCCCAACAGAACCGTAGCGCTGGATCGATAGATTTTTCTTTTCATCGGCTTCCTCCCTGTGGTTGTGCACGCGGTCCTTTTGGACAGAGATTCTTCGCGTGGTGCGTATCACGGGGGAAAAGCGGCTGGTCAGCGGTAATGAACGACCGCTTAACACCCTGATGTAAAATTATAGGGAGTTATGAAAAGCAAAGTCAACTTGATTTTTTTAACGGGCCTTTTATTCGTCATCTTCCAGATCGTCGTCCTCAAGATCCGCTAAGGTCTCTACTTCGTCCTCTGCTTCTTCCTCCTCGGTTCCGGAATCATCGTCCTGTGACAAGCCGTCCTCCTCGGTAATGCCTGCTTCTTCGTCAGGTTCGGCGGCAAGGTCGTCTTCCCCGGTTGAAGGCTTGCGGATTTTAGACGGAGGCAGGATTATGGCGGTGATTTTTCCAATATCTTGTCGAACCAGAGGATCTGCAAGACAGAAAGCACATTCGGCAATGTGCTTTTCCATAAAGGAAACCATGCGGGCGGGCGCCATGGACTCTTCCTGGACCTGGGCATACCATGATTTGACAAGCCTTTGTAAGCGCTCGCATTCCATCTCGTTACTACTCCTTTTTTTGCTTTGAGCTGGGTAAGCGTTAAGCAGCACCACATCTGCTTTGTCATCGGCCTGATCCGCATACCGTATGTATAGCGAACAGGCCTCTTTGTCGGACACTTCTGCCGACGACTGACACGCGCATCTGCGGCACTGCTTAACGCTTACAGTTCCGTGTTTACCTGAATTTAGGTGCCCCTGGTGAACGCTTACTGAGCTGGATAGTTACTTTTGTCTGTTTAAAAGCCTGTGTAACATGAAGAGACAAAATCAATGTTTGCAGGCTCCTGAGTCGAGCCATATGTACAGTATTTTTTTTCTGCTGCCCAGACTCTTTTGTCAGAAAAAGAAAAATGTTGTTTCCTGGCGAGCAACATTATATCTTGGCACAGTGAATGGAAGTGGAAAGGGCACTGGTGGCCCTCCCGGACTTCAAATCCGGTGCACCGGGTTAACAGCCTGGTGGGTGGGTTCGATTCCCATGCACTTCCGCCAAAAAACAACAGGGATTAACAGTTTTAAAAAATCCTTGCCAACCTGCCTGTCTTTGCGCCCCTGCGCCTTTGCGTTACAGGCTTTTATCCTTTTTTTTCAGCAACGGATATCCCATTTTTTCCCGCTGGACCACGAACTTTTCCGCAACCTTTCTGGCGATATTCCTGATCCTGCCGATATACCTGGTCCGTTCCGCCACGCTGATGGCCTTCCTGGCATCCAGCAGGTTGAAGGTGTGCGAACACTTTAAGCAATAGTCGTAGGCCGGCAGGATCAGTTCCGCGTCCAGCAGCCGGTGGGCCTCGGACTCAAAGGTGTCAAAAAATGAGAGCAGCACCGGCACGTTTGCCTGTTCGAAGTTGAAGGTGGAAAATTCCACCTCGGCCTGATGAAAGATGTTGCCGTAGGAGATCTCGGAGTTCCAGGCGATATCGTAGACGCTGTCCACTCCTTGCAGATACATGGCGATCCGTTCCAGGCCGTAGGTCACTTCCACCGTGATCGGATGCAGCTCCTGACTTCCCGCTTGTTGGAAGTAGGTGAACTGGGTAATCTCCATGCCGTCCAGCCAGACCTCCCAGCCCAGGCCTGAGGCTCCCAGGGTTGGTGATTCCCAGTCATCCTCGACAAAGCGGATATCGTGTTCCAGAGGGTCAAGGCCGAAGCTGGTGAGGCTTTCAATATAGAGGTCCTGAATGTCGGGGGGAGACGGCTTGAGCATCACCTGAAACTGGTAGTAATGCTGGAGCCGGTTCGGGTTTTCACCATAACGGCCATCGGTCGGCCGCCGGGAGGGCTGGACATAGGCAACCTTCCATGGCTCCGGCCCCAAGGCCCGCAACAAGGTGGCGGGGTGGAAGGTTCCGGCCCCTACTTCCATGTCATACGGCTGTTGCAGCGCGCAACCTTGTTTTGCCCAGAATCTGCTGAGTTCGAGAATTATATCCTGAAAGTACACGTTTTTCCCTTTGCTTTACTGGTCGGTTTTTTTGGTGAAATCAAGCTGGTACATGAGTACGGTGGCGGTTTGCTCGGAAAACATTTCCAGGGGGCTGGAGGAGAGGATAATGCCGACCATCAGTTCCGCGCCGGTTTTTTCGGCATTGGGGCGGAGCAGGTAATCGGCGATGTAACCGTCGATTTTTCTGGTTCGCCACAGCTCGGTAAGCCCTATGCCGTTCCAGGTAAGGGCGTGGATCTCCCCGCTGGGATAGTTCTTCATGTTCTTGAAGAGCCGTGCCGAGCTGGAGAGGTTTTTGTTGATTATCACATCGACAATACCGTCGCCGTTGACATCCTGCACGATGATGCGGCTGGGAACGTAGATTCGGTCATACTTCTCATCGCCGGTAAGTTCGAAGGTGTCCATGACCGGCGTTCCACCGATGTAGCGGGTGGTGCCGCCGTAATAATCGTCGCTTTTCCAGAGCAGGGTGCCGGCGGAGCGCATCACCCGCAGCCGGTCATCCCGGTCGATGACGATGATCTCACGGCTGCCGTCGTTGTCCAGATCGGCAATGGTGAATTCAAAGAGGTTAATCTGGGAGGGGACCTCTATGCTGCTCTCGCGCTTCACCATCGTGCCGGAAAGCCCCAGCCTGTAAATGCCCGGAGTCACAGCCCTGTCGAAATCGGCGCGTTGGCCGGCGAGAACCGTACCTTCTCCGGGGATCTGTATTACCCGCACATACCAGGGAGCATCCTTGAAGAGATAGTTGGCCTTGTCTCCGCCAAGCCATTCAAAGGCAAAGGATCTGGGATTCTGGTGGTCGGCTGCGCTCACATATATTTCCGGCTTGCCGTTGCCGTTGAGGTCGGCGACGGAGACGGCGTGAATCCGGAATGATTTGGTGCCGCTGATCCTGCCTACCTTGCTCAGGCGGCTGCCGTCGCGTTTGTAGATATGCACGCTGTCCTGATCCGCCAGGATCACCTCCGGTACGCCGTCGCCGTCAAGATCGGCTGTTTCCATGGACTGAAGCGAGAGCTTCATGTTCTGACTCTTGGTGAAGTCGAAGGCGGAGTTAATCCCCTTGCTGTAGACGAAAGGGGAGCTGCCGGCGCGACCGGTAAAGGCCCGTTCCGGATGAGCGGTGGCATACTGGGGCGGGGCCTGGACGGCGTCGGCCCGGGGGGTTAGTTGGGCCGTGGCTGGCCGTTTGCGGGCAAACACTTTTTCGCTTATGTCCCAGGCCAGGGAGTCGATGCTCTGGATGATCTCGCTTTCGTTTTTGGCTGTGGCATAAAAATTTTGAGATACATCTTTGCCAGCCTCAAAAACCTTGGCATCCAGCGAAAGGCTGCTGCCCAAGGCGGTGAGGCTGCCGACCACCAGGTAATCGGCCTTAAGGGCTTTGGCCAAGCTGAGAAAACCCTCCGCCTGGGTTGGAGTTCCGGCGTTGCTCAGAGCCTTGTCCACCACGGCTTTGTCGATCACGCTGAGGCCGACCTCGGAAGCAAGGCGGCTGGCCAGCATGTCGCGGATGCCGCTGGTGAGATAGCTCATATCCTTGGGAGCATTGGCCTGAAACGGCAGGAAAGCGATTCGTCCGGCCTGGGCGGAGCCAAGCGCTGGCATTGCAAGATGAATGACGAATATCAGTGAGGCGAGCAAAACCGAGACTGTTAGTTTGCTTTCTTTGGGCATAACCGGTTTCCTTATTGAAAAGAAGAGTGCTTTTCCGTAGAGTTTAGGGGCGTAGAAAATAACCTTTGTTATCATCAAAACATTTCGCGTTACGGCCACAATGTTGATCATAATCTTTTAAAGTTACGGTTATTTTTAAACAATGGCTTAACTTTGGAAACTTACTCCGAAGAAACGCGGGAGGGCAAGAGTTTTTTGTAGACAAGGGTGCGCGCGACGAAGTTGCAGACAAATATTTATCATGGCGGAAGCCGTTTTTTACAGAGCGGAAAGGCAAGGATGAAGACCACTGTTTATCTTACCCGGCATGGCCTGACGGCGGCAAACAAGGATGATGTTTTTGCCGGGCGCACCGAGGAACCCCTGCATCCGGAGGGTGCGATCCAGCTTGCGGAGGTTGGCGAAAGGCTGGCCGGTCGCGGCATCAGCAGGATATTCTGCGGACCCTTGACGCGGACCAGACAGTCGGCCGCAATTATCGGAGAGTTGCTGGCCGTGTCGATTGAAGCGAAAGAGGCATTGACCGAGATTAACATTCCCCACTGGGACGGGCTGAGCAAGGCGGCGATCCGGACGAGGTTCGGAGATGAATATCCCACTTGGCTTGCGGATCCGGCCGGATTTTGTCTGCCTGGTTGCGAAACCATTGCCGAGGTGCAGAAGCGGGCCGCAGCTTTTCTGGAAGCACTTTTTTTTGCATATCCCGGCCAGAGCCTGCTGGTGGTAAGCCATTTGATCGTGATCCGGGCGCTACATTTACATGTCACAGGTCGGTCTCTCGCGGATTTCAGGGCGATCAAGGTCGCAAATGGACAGGTGACGACAATTGTTCGGGATAAATTGGGCGCAAATATTGTGGAGTTGTAATGCGGTTCACTCTTCATCCAGACTCTATCGTTAAATCAAGCAAGGTCAGGGCAGAATAAGCCCGCCAATCACCTCGCTGATCCCGGAAAGTCTGTTGTCCGTCAGATAACGGCCAAGGCCTTCGACTATCTCCTGGCTGGCGCGGGGATTGACGAAGTTCGCGGTGCCGACCTCGATGGCGGTGGCGCCTGCCAGAAGAAACTCCAGGGCATCCTCCGTCGTGGTGATGCCGCCGATGCCGATCACCGGAATCTTCACGGCCTGGGCCACCTGCCAGACCATGCGCAGGGCGATGGGCTTGATTGCCGGGCCGGACAGCCCCCCCACAATATTGGCCAGCTTGGGCCTTCGACTCTTGACATCAATGGCCATGCCCAGCAGAGTGTTGATCAGGGAAACCGCCTGCGCTCCGCCTGCCTCCACGGCCCTGGCGATCTGGGCTATATCGGTGACATTGGGGGAAAGTTTGACGATCACCGGCAGAGTGCTATGGGCGCACACCGCCCTGGTCACAGCCTCGGCCATTGCCGGATCAGTGCCAAAGGCAACCCCGCCCTTTTTCACATTGGGACAGGAGATATTGACCTCCAGGGCGCTGATTCCTTCCACCTCGCTGAGCTGTTGGCCCAGGGTCTGATACTCTTCCAGGCTGTCCCCCAGGATATTGACGATAACCCTGGTGCCGATTTCCCGCAAATAGGGCATTTTTTCGCTGATAAAGCGGTCAAGCCCCACATTTTCAAGGCCGATGGCATTGAGCATGCCTGCGGCTGTTTCTACGATGCGGGGCGGAGGATTTCCCCGACGCGGAGCCAGTGAGATCCCCTTGACCACTACGCCGCCCAGGTAGTGAAGATTGACGTATGGCGCGAATTCCTTGCCATAACCAAAGGTGCCGGAGGCGGTGAGCACGGGGTTTTTTAAAACAAGAGAGCCGATGGTAACGCGCAGATCTGCTTCGATCATAGCCAGGCCACCTCCTCAGCCTTGAAAACCGGGCCGTCCTTGCAGACATGGAGATAGGGGCCGGAGAGTTCGGCCCGGGGTATCGCGCAACCAAGGCAGGCCCCGATTCCGCAGGCCATTATAGCCTCCAGGGATACCTGACACTCCCAGCCCTGTTTTCGGCACTGGCTGGCCACCGCCTTCATCATCGGGTGCGGACCGCAGGCGAACACCGTCCACGGAAGGTCAGGGCCAAGATGTTGCGGAAGAAGCTCGGCCACAAATCCATAGTGGCCAAGGCTTCCATCATCGGTGGCCAGATAGGTCTGGCGAGAGCCGATGTCCATGAAGTCCCGGGGCAGGGGACCAAGCTCGGTGGCAGTACGAGCCCCAAGCAAAACGACACATTGCGGGGGACTGGTGGTACGCAGGATTTCTCGAGCCAGAAAATAGAGGGGGGCTATACCCATGCCTCCACCCACCAGGCAAACCGCCTTCCTGCCGGCGAGCTCAAAACCGTGGCCCAGAGGCCCGGTCAGGTTCAGCTTCTGGCCGGGAGTCATGGCGGCCAGCAGACAGGTGCCTTTGCCGACAACCTTATAGAGAAGCTGCACCTGATCTTTGCCGATGGTCTGATGGATGGACAGAGGCCTCCGGAGCAGGGGATCGTACCCGGGGGAGGTCTGGATCATGACAAACTGACCGGGCCTGGCGTTGGCGGCGATCTCCGGGGCCCTCAGGGTGAGCCGGAATATCTCCGGCATAAGTTGCTCCTGGCGAAGGACTTCCGCCTGTTCTTCACATTGGTTCATGTTTAACTATCTGTTAATATTGGTTATTTCCCTTGCCTGGGAAGGATAAGCGCTAATACCCTCTCGAGGTCATCGTGGGAATAGTACTCAATTTCCAGTTTTCCCCTGGTACCGCTTTGGGCAATCCTGACCTTGGTGTCCAGATAATTGACCAGCCCGTTGGCCAGCGACTTGCAATATGATTCCGGCAATTCATTCGCCGACTTCCGGGGCTGACGCTTTCCCCCGCTGCCTGCCGCAGCCATTTTTTTCTTCTGCCTCTGGGCCAAGGCCTCTGCCTGCCGGACATTAAGTCCCTGTTCCACGATCTCGTTTCTGACCTCGCGCATGGCCGCTTCATCGCCAACGCTGAGCAGCACTCTTGCATGCCCCATACTCAAGGTGCCACGCGCCAGATCCTGCTTGGCAAAATCAGGCAGATGATTGATCCGCAGGGCATTAGCCACGGTTGACCGCTCCTTGCCAACTCGTTTCGCCACCTCCTCCTGGGTTAGCTGAAACTCATTTACCAGGCGGAGGTATGCTTCCGCCTCTTCCAGGGGGTTCAGATCCTGGCGCTGAATGTTTTCGATGAGGGCCAGCTCCAGCCGGTCAAGGGGAGTAACATCTTTTACCAGAACAGGCACCTCGTCGAGCCCTGCCAACTTGGCGGCCCGCCAGCGCCGCTCTCCGGCGATGATCTGGTAGCGTCCCTCGCCGCCATGCTCGCACACCACCAGAGGCAGCAAAACGCCCTTTTCCCGGATCGAGGCCGAAAGTTGGGCCAGCGCCGTATCATTTATATCCTTCCGTGGCTGACCAGGGTTTGCCTCAATGGCGTCGATGGGGCACAAAAAGTATTCCCGGCCATCGGAACCGCTGGAGGGCAACAGGGCATCAAGACCCTTGCCGAGGGCGGGGATTGTTTTCTTTATCATGATTTCACTCCCTCTTTTGCCGCAGCTTTCGGTTGCTTGCGCAGAAACTCTTTTCCCAGCTGAAAATAGCTGAGCGCTCCGCTTGAGCGCTTGTCGTAGATGATCGCGGCCTGGCCATGGCTTGGGGCCTCACTGAGACGAACATTGCGAGGAATCACTGTATCGTACACCCTCCCTTGAAAATGATTTTTCACCTCGGTGACGACCTGATGGGTCAGCCTGTTTCGGCCATCGTACATGGTCAGCAGCAGCCCCTCTATGGCAAGGGTCCGATTGTACGAGTTTTTCACCAGGCGGATGGTTCGGACTAGTTGGCTCAATCCCTCCAGTGCGAAATATTCGCACTGGAGGGGGATAAGAACCGTGTCCGCTACGGTGAGGGCATTGATGGTTAACAGGCCAAGAGAGGGTGGGCAATCGATGAAAATGTAGTCATAATCCCCACGGACAGAAGAGAGAACCTTCTCAAGATAGCGCTCGCGTTTTACTGCGGACATCAGTTCAACCTCGATTCCGATCAGGTCGATATGGGTGGGGAGAACAGAGAGCTTTTTCAGCCCTGGCACCGCCTGAACAACCTCTGCTGTTTCGGCCTCTCCCATATAACAATGATAGAGGTGAGTTCCGCCGCTGGCTCGGCTGGCCCCCAGGCCGCTGGAGGTGTTCCCCTGCGGGTCGGAATCAACCACTAAAACCTTTTTGCCCAACAACGACACCGAGGCGGCCAGGTTTATGGCGGTGGTTGTCTTGCCCACCCCGCCTTTCTGGTTCGCCAGGGCAACAATCTTTGCGCCGTCTCCCATACTGAAAAACCTCCACAGTGTGACTTTCTGGTTAGATTCCGCCAGATTTTGGTGTGCGGGCAAGGTGGCAAGAGGAGCATCGCCCTTGAATGGGGGCATAGTACCACACTCTGTTGATGGAGAGCTCCTAATTTCTGCGCCCTTGCTCTTTTTTGAAAGACAAGGAGTTAACCGGATTGTTTCACGTGAAACATACGGTATTTTATCATTTAATTCTGGTCAGTTATGATGGAAACAACCAGCTCGGCGGTGCGGACCATATCCCCGAGATCGATGGATTCGTCAGTGGAGTGTACATGATCCATGCCGATCCCGATGATGGCGGTTGGTAGCCCCTTGCCATTGAAAATATTGGCGTCGCTGCCGCCGCCAGCCTGTTCGTAGCGGATCTCCCGCTGGAGAGTGGCGGCGGCACGCTCGACCCTTCGCAGGATTGAAGCGTTGCGGTCAATATTCAGGGCTGGGTAATCCGCGGTAAGCCGGAAATCAAGGCGCGGCCGGACCCCAGGAGCTAGTTGGGCATCAGGCTCCGGAGACCACCGGGTGATGGTGGCCTGAACCGTGTCCTCGATCTGCCTGGAAAAAGCGGCTAGTTTTTCCATTGAGTGGCTCCGGACCTCCCCCTCCACCCGAACGGAATCGGGAATGATGTTGGTCGCCGTACCCCCGGTAATGCGGCCGATATTGGCGGTGCTTTCTTCGTCAAGGCGGCCCAGCTTCAGCTCGGCAAGGCAACGGGCGGCAAGCTGAATGGCGTTGATGCCCCGCTCCGGGTGCAGGCCGGCATGGGCGGCGGCGCCGGTGATGGTGAAGTTAAAACGGTTGGCGGCTGGGGCGCCGATGATGAGCAGGTCCACGCCGGTGCTGTCCAGGGCATAGCCTTCCTGGGCGCGAAGCAGGGAGAGGTCCAGGGCTTTGGCGCCGCGCAACCCGGTCTCTTCGCAGGTAGTGAAAATAAGATCAAAGGGGATATGGGGTATCCGCGTCTCGGTGATGGTGCGAACGGCCTCGATGAGGATGGCGATGCCACCCTTGTCATCCCCCCCGAGAATGGTCTCACCCGCGCTGGAAAAGCGGGTTCCTTTCCTCACCACTTGCACCCCCCGGCCTGGCTCGACGGTGTCCAGGTGGCAGCTGAAAAAGATCGATGCCCCCGTGAGCTCGCCGGGGAAGTGGATCACCAGATTGTTGGCGTCGGAGCCGGTTTCCTGTGCCGAGTTGTCCTCAAGGATTACTATCTCGGGAAATTCCCGGCCAAAGAGCTCCTTGAGAAAATCGGCCATTCCACCCTCTTCGCCTGAGGGGCTGTCAATGCCGCACATGAGGCTGAAAACCTGCGCCAGCCGCTCGCTGTTTATATGATGCATAATCCACCTCTGCTTATATTGTTAGCGTTCGCCGCTGCGGGCCTCGAACGGTTGTATCAAGCAGCCGCTTCAAAGCGAGGGCCATTTCCCCTCATTCTCGGCAGACAGACGATAGCGGTCACAACCCACTTGAACGGTATTAAGTTACCTGAAAGCTGGGGAGCTTATTTCACCTGTTGTCTTGCCTATAAAAATTTCTACATATAGGAATTATTATCAAGAGATAGATGTACAGAAATGGTACACTTTTGGTATGTTCCGCCGAGCCACCCTGATGACAGCGAAAGAATAATGCACCTGTGGCTGTCAGGCGAGAAAATTATCAGGTCGGCAGCGGGTCTGGCATTCTTTTTTTGTCGCAAAGAGTAAGACAAGAGGATTTAAGTGAGCGTCCGGCAGGACGAGCCTTTCTTTCTGCTGGGAAATATAACAGTTCAACAAAGGACAGGGGGTGGCAAAATGGCTACATTTACATGTGAGAAGTGCGGGGCAACCAAGGAAGGCAGGTGCAAGCCCAAAAAATGCGTTGCTTGCGGCGGCAGCGAGTGCATGGTCAAAAAAGAAGATAAATCTACGGGATGCGGTTGTGGCTGTAGTTGCAAGGGTAAAAAATGATCTGCTACAACACAAAATCAAAGAGTTGAAAACCAGCAACCGCTTTAATCCCGGCTTTTTTAGATTAGCAAAAAAAATAGTCGGCAGGATGTCTGCGAAAAGGGTTCTGTTGCCCACCGGAACCCTTTTTTATTTCCTGAATCCGTTCTCGGGCACCTCGCAGAGCGGTTCAGGCAGCCAGCTCCACGTTGCCGTTGAGGGAAACCGCCATGGCCCTGGCCGGGCAGACGGAAACACAGAGGCCGCAGGCCGTGCATTTGTCCTCGGCAAAGAGTACCGCCATGTCGGGCCGGTGGAGAGAGAGCGCGCCGGTGGGGCAGATCCCGGTGCAGGCTCCGCACTGGTAACATTTCTCATCATCACGGCGGATATTGCCCGCCATGCTCTGCACCTTGACTCCCATCTCCTTGAGATAGGCGAGGCCTTTTTTGACATTGGCCTTGTGGCCGATGAATTCGAGCACCATTACCCCTTCCTGCTGAAGCAGGATGGTAGCCTTGAGAATGTTAAACTGGAGGTCGTAATTCCGGACCAGGTTGCTGATGATCGGCTGATCAATGACTTCCTTGGGGAACTTCAGGATATAGACTCGGTTATTCATGGCTGCGTCTCCAGATGGGCGGAAAGCTGTGCTAAAACAGTCTCCACCGGCAGATCGGTTGACAGGGTTATGAGCTGATCCGGGGAAAGTTCTGTTGGGGGCTCAAACCGTTCCTTCTGTTTCAGATAGATTTCCCAGCGTCCATCCGACACCGCCTGCGGGTCAAGAGCCCTCTCGGCCATGCGGCGTTTCATTTCCTCTTCCGGACAGACACAGAGAACACAATATAGCCGAACACCGAGACGCTGCGCAAGCATCCGTACCTGATCGCGGTCGGTTTTTCGCTGGTAGGAGGCATCAAGCACCACGCCCTGGCCCTGCGTTAGATCATGTCCGGCCCGTTCGAGCAGGGCTGCATAGGTTTTCGCGGTGAACTCGCTGCTATAGATCCCCTGATTCGCTGTTTCACTTTGGCGGGTCTGCGGGGTGAGGCCGGACAATTCCTTGCGCACCACGTCGGAGTTATAGTAGTGAAGATTGCGCCGTTCGGCCCAGGCCTGGGCCACGGTGCTCTTGCCCGTGGCGATCAGGCCGAAAAAGATGAACAGTTCAGGCTGCGGCATAGCTTTGGGCCAGAGTGAAGTATTTTTTGGCTAAAGCCAGGCAATTTTCGGCGGTGGCAGGATCAACCTCCGGGGCTTGGGCGGTGAAAAGGCCGATCTTGCCCCGGACATAGGCGCGATAGCATTTGTAGAAGTTGAGCATGGGCAGCAGGGTGGTGTCGCCCGCGGCCTGGCAGAATCGTTCGATAAAATAATTGGCAAGCTCCGGCAGGCCGTGGAAATCCAGGTCCATGGCGAGAAAAGCCACATCGCTTGCCACATCGCAATAGCGGAAGCGCTGGTTGAATTCGATGCAGTCGTAGATGTAGATCTCCTCGGCCAGACAGATGTTGGCGGAATAGAGATCGCCATGGCAGTCACGAACCCTCCCGGCCTTGATGCGTTCGGCAAAGAGTCCTTCTTTTGCAAGAAAAGCGCGGGCGTAGGTGCTGATCGTCTCGAACTGCTCCCGGCTCAGGGCCTGACAGCCGATGAAGCCCTGGGTCTGCTCAAAATTTTCCAGCACATTGACGCTCACCGCCTGGGCTGTGCCTAATTTTTCAATGTCAGGTCCGCTCTCGGCCTTGGCGTAAAAGGGAACCAGAATACCGATGATCCGGTCGAGGATCTCCCGAGTAAGCCCGCCCTGGGCGATGACCCTGGCCATCATCCGCTCTTCCGGCATCCGGGCCATTTTCACTGCGTATTCCACCGGGATCCCGGGGCCGTCCACGGCAAAGGCCGCCTCCTGCTCGGTGATCGATACCAGGCCGAGGTACAGGCTGGGACAGAGGCGCCGGTTCAAAAGCAGCTCCTCTTCGCAGAAATGCTTGCGCTTTTCCAGGGTGGTGAAGTTGAGAAAGCCGAAGTCTACGGGTTTCTTTATTTTGTAAACAAAAGCTCCGGCCAGGAGCACATAGGAGATATGGGTCTGCACCAGGGTTATTTCCGGCGCGGGATGGGGATAGCCTTCTGGTTTAAGCAGAGCCTGGATAAATGGCGGCAAGGTTGACTCAGCCATGAAAACTCTCCGGAGTAGCGGTATGCCGGGATTCGGCGGGAATATCGGACAAACAACACAAGAAAGCGCCTATCATAACAGAATAATTTCTTTTGGTAAACCATGGCGCGCCAGGAATCCGCCGCCAAAGGAGACGGCTCCTGCCGCAATAGCTTTGGCGGAACCGGGTCCAGAGTGCGCAAGCTCTCCAGTAGCGCCTCCAGGTCAAACCCGGCGCAACCCTGCCGGTTTTTTTCCAGGGCTGTCACGGCCCGGCCTGCCATTTTGGCGCCTGACTCGCAATAACCATACTCACCTTTGATATAAAAGCCCGCCGCCCGGATCAGGGCCTGGAGGATCTCCTTTTCCGGGCCGTGCGCCCCATGCCAGGCCTGTTCCAGGATTTCGTGGACCTCGAAAAATAGTCCCAGATCCCAAAGCACCAGAGCCTGGCCCAGGGCATCCCCCGCGCCGGTGCGGGCGATGATCGAAAGGGCTCTGGCGTATCCCGCCAGCCGCGCCTCGAGATAGGCTACATAGGGAGCTGGCAAGCCTTGCTGCAAATAGCGGTGGCAACGGCCCGGACCGGAGCAAGATCATTGGCGGCCAGCGCCAGCGGCAGGGCCGCAGAAAGTTCATTTCTAATATCGCGGCTGAGGCGATCCTGAAAGGGCTCAAAACGCAGAGTAGTCATGGGTAGTTCGGATAGAGGATAAAAAACTATCTTGCCTCAGGTTTCGGCCCCGGCCTTTGCGGGCGAAGCGGGCGCGCCAGTTCGTCTTCCAGCTGAGCAATAAAGGTTTCGCCGCCAAGCGGCCTGCCGGTCCGTTCATGCCTGTGGAACAGAGCCAGCTCCTCCTTGTCGGACAATGAGAGAAACTCTTGCCAGTTTCCAACCATGTCCATGAGCGGAGATACCTTTACCAACTGGTCATCTTCCCCGGCAAGATGCGCGCGGGCGCTGCTCCAGGGATATTCTCCCGGCTGTTCGGCCAGGCCCGCCGCCACGGGATTCATCTCCACATATCTGACCGCGGCAAGCAGATAATTCTCGCCCAGAGGAAAAGAGGCAAAGCGCTCCTGCCACAGGTGGCCACGCCAATTCTCACGGAAATTGATCATTCGAGTATAACGGCGGTGGGCTTCACCGATGGCGCGGGCAAGAGACTCCGCGGAGGATGGCACGGCAATCAGATGAACATGATTAGGCATGAGACACCAGGCCCAGATCTGCACGCCACATTTACCGCACCATTCGGCCATCAAGGCGATGTATTCCCGGTAATCGTCATCGCAGAAGAAAGTCTGCTGACGGCGATTACCCCGCTGGGTAACATGATGTGGTATGCCAGATGCTATAACTCGTGCCATTCTTGCCATGTGTAGAGCATAGCTTGGGTAGATGAGTATGTCAATTAGATATACTGTCCCTGGAATTACCTGGGGAATTACTCGGGAATTACTTGTCATGACAAAAGCCGTCTACACGGCAAGCGTTATTCCAGGAAGCTTCTGGAACGGGCGGAGGATGTCTCATTCACCTTGCAGGCGGCGGCAATCTTGTCCATGACGTCTCCCTGCCGTAGCCAGTTGGCAAACCCCTCCGCAGGGAGTGGCCGGCTGAAAAAAAATCCTTGAATCTCGTCGCAACCAAGTTCATACAAAAAGGAAAGTTGTTGCTCATTTTCCACGCCTTCGGCGACAACCTTGAGTTTGAGATTTTTGGCCATACCAATTATTGCCTTCACGATGGCCGAATCCTCTTCGCCGTTCGAGATGCCTTGGATGAAGGATTTGTCGATTTTGACCGTGTTGATGGGAAAGCGCTTCAGATTGCTCAGGGATGAATACCCGGTGCCAAAATCGTCGATGTCGATCCGAAATACGCCTAGCGCACCAATGTTACGGAAAAATTCTATGATATGTTCGGGATCCTGCATCAACAAAGATTCGGTAACCTCGAGTTCTAAATAATTGCCGTCAAGCCCTGAATCATTGAGGGCACTGGAAACCTGAGTGAACAGGTCGTTGTGCTGAAACTGGCGGGCAGAAAGGTTGACGGCCACTCGCATTGGCGGGAATCCTGCGTCCATCCAGATTTTGTTTTGCATGCAGGCGGCGTGAATCAGCCAGTCGCCTACCAGATTGATCAGGCCTGTTTCTTCAAGCAGCGGAATGAACTCGATCGGCGACACGATGCCTCGCTGGGGATGGATCCAACGGAGCAGCGCTTCCATGCTGTTGGTTTGCCCGGTATTGAGGTTGATCTTTGGCTGATAGTACAGGATAAATTCGCCTCGCTCCAGTGCGTGGCGCAGACTGTTTTCAAGTTCCAGCCGGCTAATGGCCTTAAAATTCATCTCCTTGGCATAGAACTGAAAATTGTTCCTACCGGTTTCCTTGGCGTTATACATGGCGACATCGGTATTCTTAAGCAGTCCCTCCATGTCGGTAATATCCGTGGGGTAGATGCTGATACCGATGCTGGCAGTGATAAAAGATTCATTATCGTGCAGGTCGAAGGGGAGAGAAAGTTCATCAATGATTTTCTGGGCGACGGAGCTGGCATCCTCCGGCGCAATGATCTGCTCCAGAATTACGGTAAATTCGTCGCCTCCGAGCCGGGCGGCGGTATCTTCTTCGCGGATGCAGGCTTTGATGCGCTCCGCGACTTTAACCAGCAGCAAGTCGCCGATATCGTGTCCCAAGGTATCGTTTATGATCTTGAATCGATCCAGATCGATAAACATCAGAGCGAGCATCTGATTATAACGATCTGCCCGGGCGATGGCATGGGTCAGGCGATCACGGAACAAAAGGCGATTCGGCAGGCCGGTGAGAGAGTCATAACGGGCCAGGAAATCCAGCTGCGCTTCGGCCTGTTTGCGTTCGATAACGATTCTTGTGAGATTGCAGGCTATTTCTACCAGACCCAGGTCGTGGGGGTCTGGAGTATCGTGCTCCCGGTAATAGGTTGCCACCAAGCCCAATACATCACCTGTGCTGGAATGGATTGGCGCAGCCCAGCAGGCCTGTAGTCCGTGACGCAATGCCAGATCGCGGTAATCTGCCCATACTGAGTCGCTGGACATGTCCGAAATGGCAAACACTTTGCCGGTTGAGCTGTTTAAGGCGCAAGCAGTGGCAGGGATGACAAGACGCTTTGCTGTCGAGAGGAAATCATTCGAGATGCCGTAGCCGCCAGTGTACTGCAACCGTTCCTTATCATCGCTGAGCATGATTGTGCAAAACATTCTGCGGGACTTCGACTCGATGCTGTGCACCAGTATTTCAAGCACTTTTGGCAGGGAGGCACCGCCGACGATCTGCTCCAGCACATGCTTTTCCCCACTCAGAATGGCCTCCGTGCGTTTGCGCTCAGTGATATCGTGGAAACTCCATACCCAGCCTGCGCTTTGATTGCCTATCCACTGTGGTTTCGAAGTAAGCTCGAAGGCGAGGCCCTCTGTCAGGCCAATGATTTCCGGACCAGCGTCGTCGCTTTGGGGTGTGGTTTCCCGGAGTTGCCTGATTTTTTCCAGAAACCACCGCGGCTCTGATAATTGCTTGGTGATTGCGGCCAGGATCAGGTTATTGTCCAAGGACGCAATGATATCCTTCGGGATTTGCCACATTTTGATAAACTGATCGTTGAAGCTTGTGATCCTGCCCAGACGATCCAGCACTAAAATGCCGTCTGCCGTGGATTCCAGGATCGCTTTCAGGGTGGTAAGGGATTGTTGCAGATCCGCTTCCGTTTGTTGACGCACTCTGATTTCATTTGCCACCAGGGAAATGGCGTGCATGGGGAAAATCCGCAGAGCCAAGAAGATCCGGCGGCAAAGCAACGCTCCGAGCAACACGACCAGAGCAATATTGGTTAACAGTGGGCGCAGAGAACGGGTGATCTCCATGCGGGCGAAAGGAGTTTCAGAGTTTTTGATCTCGGCTGCACGCTTGACAAGTGGCCCAGTCAATATTTTACGAGTTTCTGCAATGAGACTGTTTTTCTGATCGAAAATTCTGTGAATTTCTTGCTCGCAGCGCAGCGGCTCTATTTCCATCAGTTCGATAAGCCGGGAAATCATGATCTGCCTGGTTGGTTTATGGGCGCCCTGTTTATCGGCGAAATCAGCGTGAACTAGGGAAGCATAAAGGTCTGCTTTGTTTTGGGCGGCGGTGACTTCCTTCTGGTAACCGAAATATAAGTAGGTAAGGGAAGCGATAAGAAAGACGCTGAAGGCCGCGATGCCTGCGATAAAGCTGATGGTCAGGCTTGATGCTGAATCGTTTTTGTTCATGCGTTTTCTCGTATGAGAGTTACGCCAACTTTTCACTTCTAGGAGGCTGAGGCCAAAGATTTCGGCAACTTGAACCGGCTTAAGTGGCTAGCCATCCGGGGCATAACACTATGATATGATGAAAATGCGGCTAAAATCTAGTTGTTTTTCGGGTGAAGTTCCGGAAGTTCTGGACGAAGTTATGGGTAGGAAGTTATGGGGACAGTATATGCAACTATTTTACCGCTTGAATGCAGAGTTGCCAGGTTAGATTTTTGCATGGCGCGTTTGCCGGACAAAATTGCCACTCTGGCATCCCTCACCCGGCCTTCTGGGAGCGGGTGGGGGTGAGGGTAAAACCAGCTTTGCATCCTTAACCGGACAACAGTGGTTTGAATGCATAGGCTGGACGTTGGATATTGCGACTCTGGGGATAGAAAAGGATCTGTTGTGTTTGTCTCAGGCGGTTTTCTTGCGGAAGAGGCCGTTGATCTCGCAGGCCTCAGGCGCAGGGTCAAGGGTCAGGGTGATGAGATTGTTCGGGTTAGCTTGGAGGAGCGGGCCGCCGTTTTGGCCGGTCAGTGCGAGCACGGTGTACTCCGGGTTGTCAAGGCCGCGGCCCAGGTATTCGAGGCGGTCGCCCACCACAATGGGGTTGCGGGTCTCGATCACCGGCTTATGGCCTGCCTGGCGGACGATGCCCACCGGGGCATAATTGTAACTGATCAAGGGGCCGTCATAGAGCATGTCGGCGGTGCCTGGCGGCTGGTCGAAGAAGTTTTCCGTGTAGCCACGGGAACCGATTTTC
>Ga0209211_10002459_pt1 | contig 31945 bp, 34 predicted proteins | sample RifGroA2_FD_183992 | JGI IMG/M metagenome (GOLD analysis project Ga0209211, IMG submission 183992) | Groundwater microbial communities from Rifle, Colorado, USA - Groundwater A2 (SPAdes) (version 2) | ecosystem: Environmental > Aquatic > Deep subsurface > Groundwater | place: Rifle, Colorado...
CCAAACTGATTGAATATTTAAACCGCTACAATTTTGAAGTCCGCCTGAAACAAATTGATTATATGACACCGGCCGATTATTTAAAAAAGAAATTTAATAAGTCTATACAACCTATCGTCTGCTAACAATTAGAAATATCATATGAAAAAATTGCGCAAAAGTTTGGGTCACGCCGCCAACGGCTTAAAAGAAACTCTTATTCATGAAAGAAACTTCAAGATAATGTTGGGAGCGGCTTTTGTCATTGCCGGAGCGATGTTTTATCTGCCGACTTCGCGCGCCGAAAAAGCTATTCTGGCCACAACGATTTTTGCCGTCTTAACCTTGGAAATGGTCAATGTCGTCATAGAAAGGCTTTTGGATTTTCTCCATCCGACCCATCACGAAGAAGTCCGCGTCATCAAAGACTTGATGGCCGCCATCGTGCTCATCGCCAGCTTTGGCGCCGCCGTCATCGGCCTGATGATCTTCTGGCCGCATATTTTTTAAAATTTGACAACAAAGCAAATGGGTGATTTGAAAAAAATCAAACGGGTTTTTTCATATTATATTCCAAACAATTCTCGCGCGTTTTTTGTTGTTTGTTCAGCCACTTCCTCAAAACTCATACCTCTTATTTCTGCGATTTTATGGGCCACATATTTTACATATTGTGGCTCATTTCTTTTCCCGCGATGCGGAACGGGAGCGGCATACGGGCAATCGGTTTCAATAAGAATTTTTTCCAGCGGAATATTTTTTATTATTTCGTCATAAGCGCCGGCAACATCTTCTTTTTTTGGCGGAAAAGTGATAACGCCGGAAAAAGAGATATAAAATCCAAGCTCAATATATTCTTTCGCTTGTTCCAAATTCCCGGTAAAAAAATGCATCACTCCACTTGGCGGTTTAACCGCCAAGTGGAGAATTTTCAACAAGTCATCATGGGCATTGCGGCAGTGGATAATTATCGGCTTATTTGCTTCTTTCGCCAGCTCTAAATGTTTTATAAAAACCTCTTTTTGCTTTTCTTTAAAACTTTCATCGGAAGTCCTGTAATAATCCAGACCGCATTCCCCTATCCCGACCACTTTTTTATTTTTGGCCAAATTCAAATAAAAACCATAATCAAACTCTTCCGGTTTTGACTTGTATTTTACAATTTCCTCGTTTTCTTTGTATTCCACATCCTGCTCAACCAAATGACTCGGATGCAAGCCAATCGCCGCATAAACCCCCTCTTTATATTCTTCCGCCATCTTCACCGCCCGTTCGGAAGTTTTTTTCTCCGCGCCGACATTTATCATCCAGATATTTTCATCCAACGCTCTTTTTATGACTTCTTTTGAATCACTTTTAAAGTCGTTGAAATTAACATGAGTGTGCGTGTCTATCAATAAATTTTTCATAAGAATTTTTTATGCTAAAATGGAATTATGTCTATGTTCAACAAACATTCCATGAAGTTCGTTCTCGGATTCCTCCTGATAATTTTTTTGAGCCTGATAAGTTTAGGCGTCATCAAAAGCTTGCGATAAAGCCGAATTCTATTTTCTAAATCCCATTCGGAAAAATTTTTTATTGACAAGAAACGCCGCCGTCAAGCCGACGAGAGAGATGAACAATATGAAAACGATGTGCCTGGCGGAAACAATTTTGTTCATCACCACTTCCAAATTATAATTGAAAAAATATCCAAGGAAAATAAAAGTTGGCGCGTATAATAGCGCGGCCATAATGTTGAACAGCAAAAAATGTTTATGTTTCAGGTTCATTGATCCGGCCAGGCTTGGACCGATCGTCCTTGCGCCCGGAACGAATCGGGATAGAAAAATATATTTGCCGGTGTGCTTTTTAAGCATTTTTTCGTAAAGTGCTACTCTTTCTTCTCCTATCCTGTTTCTTAATTTAGCCGTGATTTTACTGTGGCTCCGGCCCAGCCAATACCACATATTATCCCCCGCCATAATACCAGCAACGCTTACCGCAATGGTCGCATAAATATTAAGATCGCCCATGTCAACCAGATAACCGATACCTAAAAGCAACACCTCTTCCGGGATAGGAAGAAAAGGAAATAAAAAAATGAAAAAAATACCCAAATAAGAAAGGTTATCCAAATACCCGATTATAAAATCAAAACTGGGCATTATTTTAACCTATCTTTATGTAATTTTTCCAATAATCGTAAAGCTCTTTGGTGGCGTTTAAGTCGCCGACATTGTATCTGGCGATTTCTTTGTATTTTTTTTCTTTGAAAAGCTGGGCCACGTCGTCCCCGGTCACTCCTTGAGCTTTAGGGCTGGTTATGCCGAACGCCCGGCACCACAAGTGCAATCCGCCTTTTCGCCTGACGGCGCCGTAAAAAGTAAGCTGGTCAAAAAGGTCTATGTGAGTTGCCCCGAATTTCTGACTGCTCAAATACCTGTTGGACATCAAGTCTTTGGAGGCTTTTATTTTATGAACGGCCGAGCGAACCGCCAAAAACGGCGCGTCAAAACTCCGACCGTTGAAAGTGATGAATTCGTTGTATTTTTCCGCCCCTTTCCAAAAATTTTCCAGCATTTCTTTTTCCGAACAAGGCTTGAAAGTTATGTTTTCTTCCTGAAATTCTTTTAAATTTTCTTCCGGCGCTTGGAAGTAAACTACGCCTTGATTTTTATCGTAATCCAAAACGCCGATGGCGACTATTTGCCCGGTAAGCGGCGAAAAACCGAGCCCGCTTTTTAATTCTTCCAGCGCTTTAACATACTCTTCTTCGCTTTCGGAATCCTTTTTTATCCATTTGGTAAGAACCTCTTGGGTGGCCGGATCAAGCTCATCAAAATTTTCTCCGATGGTCTCTATGTCAAAAATAAGTTTAGACATTATCGTTCTTACATAATATCAGAAACAAAAAATATGCCAAACAAAAACCGCCCCGCTCAAAAGCGGGACGGTTTTTGTTTTGGTCGGAGATTAGGCTCGCGACACATTGACGGCGCTCGGGCCCTTTTCTCCATTCGCGACTTCAAAGGTAAGGGCATCGCCTTCCTTTAATTCGTCAAATGTCACTCCTTTCAATTCTTTGGAGTGAAAGAAAAGATCCTTCTCTTCGCCTTCTCGGGCAATGAATCCAAAGCCCCTGTCTCTGACGAGCGTTTTTATAGTTCCTTTCATGTGACTATTTTTTTATTACTTTTATATTACTAGAAACTCGACTATGTCTCTTCGTTCGCACAATTAAAGGCTATCAGATAACCGCGACAAAGTCAAATCAATGTGGTTCTTTAACAATTAGTGTGGTGAATAACTAACAAAGACGGCTCTGTTAAGCTGTAAGTGGGTCAAAACCAATTAACAAGCTAACAAAAACCATCTTTGCGGGAAGATCTGGACGAAGAAGAAAGAGAAAGACTGAATTTCTTTGCCAACCGGACGACCAACGCTTTCATTGAAGGATGCCATAACAAAATCAAACTGATTAAAAGAATGTCTTGCGGTTTCCGCAATTTCAACAATTACGTTTTGAAAATCACCTTGGCTTTCGCGCCTTTTTTGTTTCTAAGTTTTCCACAAGCTAATTGTTGAAGAACCAGTTTCTGTGTACAATTATATGGACACTATAGCGGAAATGTCCAAGGCACAAATGCAATTGTGCTTGACCCGTTCTCCCGTTCGCGCGCAGAGAAACACCCCCATTCTCTTAAACTATATTTAAAATTTCTTTATTTACTTCTTTAATATTTTTATTTGCTTCTTTCACATATGCAGATTGGACTTCTGTTCCTAAATAGTTTCTTCTATGTAATAAGGCAGCCACAGCAGTAGTACCCGAACCTATAAATGGGTCCAAAACAACATCTCCTTCTTTACTAAAGAGTCGCATAAACCATGATGGTAATTCGATAGGAAAAATCGCACTATGATTTTTACTCGAAGAAGATTCAACAGCCGATTCAAATACATTGCTTAAATACAACCTGTGTTCTTCTTCAAAAACTACTACGTTGTGTGGAAAAACCTTTTTCTTATTGAGCCAATTTGAAACATTGCGACCTAAATGAGAATTTTTTTTAGAAATATGTCTAATAAAATCATTCTCGCTCATTGATTTAAAACGCTTCTCTGCCCAACTCCCAATTGGAACTTTAACAGCATCTTGATACATTTTGAAATCTTTTTGCTTTGTAAATTGTAAACATCGCTCCCATGAATCACGAAAACGATTAGGCCATTTCCCTGGAAATGAATTTTTTTTATACCAACAATATTCTTCAATCCAAAACCACCCTTGTTTTTTTAATTCTAAAATTAATTCCAAAACATAAGTTTCCCGTTCACCATTTTTGGGGTGCTCTTTTATGTTTAGAATAAATGAACCGTCATCTTTTAACACCCTGTAAAGTTCTTTTGTAATCGGCAAAAACCACTTAACATATTTATCGGGATGAGTACCCCCATAAGATTTTTTCCTTTTTTCTGCATATGGAGGAGAAGTAATTATTAAATCAACACTTTTGTTAGGAAATAGATTTTTATCTGATAGTAAAATACTACAATCTCCTTCATAAATTTTGTTTAGTTTTGTCGGTTTCATGAAAATTTTTTAAACTAATTGATACCACATTATCTCATCAATGTTATGTTTACTCAATACAACTTCGGAAATTTCCTTAACCAAAAATTTATGTGCTTCCATCGTAAGATATGAGCGTTTTGGAATATTATGCCCTGGGTTCTGAATTAGTATCGGAATTGTATCATAAGGCTTATCTTCTTTAAAACTTGTCATCATATAAATCCAATATAAATTTTTTTTCTTTTTTGCAACATTCATTTCGTTGATACTCCAATAAAAGTGGAGTAAATCCCCAGTTGTTGCCTTAACTTCAATAAATCTGTTTGGAAAAATCTCGTCTGTAGTTCCGTCAAATGATTCAACATCGTAACCTGCTGCGGTATTAATTGTACTTATTCGTTTTACCAATTCAGCTTGTGCTGGTTTACCGAGTTTTATTAATCTCCGTTTTTCAAACTCCACTACTATATTTTCTGCTTTTGCTCCGAGTTTACGATTCTCCATGAGAATTTTCTCAAGTTGTTGTTCTGATATTGCTTTACCATCTGCGGTTAATTGATAAACAAGTTCAGAATATTTTTTCTCAACCTTAATGACAAATTTATCTTCTTGTAAAATTCCTAAATATGTAAAGAAGTGTATTGATGCATTTTGATTTTTTGACAATGAAGTATCAAGAATAGAAGCTTCATAAGTTTCAGTTATTTGATTAAGTGAAAAAGAATTGAACAATTCTCTTGCATGGTGACTCCAAGCGCCTAAAAAAACTATTCTCTCTGAAATTAACTGTTTTTGTGATTCGTTAATTTCAAAGTACCGTTCTCTATTTGCATTCAAGAATTTTTGCCCAAGAGTTGAAATAATGACTTTCTTGTTCTTTATTTTGACTAATCCTGTATATTCACAATGACTCAGAACAGAATCATATTCACCTCTTCGCCCCCCAAATACAGTGGATTTACATTGATTTATTAAAGAGTCAATAGCGCATGAATCTCCAACGGGAGTTAGTTCTGAAAGAGAAATTAAAACCTTATTAAAAAAATTAAGCATACTTGTTTCCGGTAAGTCCATATTTTTTAATCATTAATTCTTTTTTGGGTTTGTTTTTAAAAATCTTTTTACATCTTTTATTGTCGCATCAAAATCAACTTTTTCCTCATTTTCAGTCTGTTCCATTTCAGGACCATCAACCTCAAATGTTCCAACGGGAATTTCCTCTTCTAAAACCTTTTTCATTGTTTCAAATTTTTCTTCCAACCTATCGTCTATGGTCTTATCAATAGTATTTTTTGCAATAAGAATGTGATAATTTGAAACTTTAGGTGTTAAACTTATTCTGTCAATTCTATCCATCGATTGAATATACTGGCCACAATTAAAAGTCCTATCAAGATAAATAGCATCGTGACATACTTCATGTAATGAAATAGATTCGGCACATGCCGCTGGGTTAGCAATTAATACCGATGGCTTATTTGTTGTTTTGAATTCGTGAATTCTTCTCTCACGATTATCTAAATCTTCAGTATCATCCTTAGGTATTGCGCCATGGATAGAGTAGTAATTTATACCGTTCAAAGAATTTTCAAGCATTTTTATGTTGTGAACAAAAGAGGTCCATAATATTACTTTCTTATTTTCTGATAAAAGTTTTTTTACTAAATTTATTGCTATTTCAAATTTTGCAGGAACTTCAAATTTAGAATATTTTTCAATTAACTCAACCAAGGAAGTACCATCTGCAGTTAATGGAGGAATTTCAAACTCTTGTGAATACTGACTAAGTAAGGTTGGATTTGAAGAAGCTTGTAACAAACGAATCATTTTTGCTTTTCTCCATTGTTTGATTTTTTGTCTATCCTCTGTTTGTAGTTTTAATTCGGTAAGTAATTTAACTGATAAGGCGTGATAGATTTGAGCTTGAATTGGCTTTAGTGAATATTCTGTTTTAATTATTTTTGGCTTCGGTAGTTTCAAATCAATTTTCTTTACTCTGAAAAAAAATGGCCTTATTTCTTTTTTAATAATTTCTTGATCGTTTATGTTATTACAACGATTTTTATATATGTTTCTTTCGCCAAGTAGTTGTTTTCCCGGCCAGAGAAATGTCATTTGTGACCAAAGATCTATATATCCATTTGGCATTGGGGTACCAGAAAGTATTACACGTCTTGTAGCAAAAGGTGCTAATGTAAGTATGGCATTTGATCTTACTCCGTCTATAAATCTTTTAATGTAATGTGATTCATCAATAACCATCAATATTTTATATTGTCCACACAATTTAATAATTTCTGAAATATCATTTGCCGCTGTTTGGTAATGACAAAGAAACAACTCATATTGTGATGATTGTAAATAATGGGACTGTCTTTTTGGTCCAACTAGTCGTGCCGTATTTAATTTCCTTCCGAAACATTTTTCTGCCTCTTCTTCCCACGGAGAAAAACTACTGAATGGACCTATAACAAAAATTTTATCTGCAATCTTTTCTTCCTTTAATTTATTAAAGTAAGCATAAACCATTGTTGTTTTACCACTTCCTGGAACTGAAAAATTTGCTCCATGTTTAATCTTCAAAAAATGTTCTAAACCTTTTATCTGATAGGGTTTTAATTCTCGTTTAAGGGAAATGGACTTGAGAGCAGAAATTTTTTTATTAAAAATTTTTTTTACATCACTAAATTCAGAATCTTGGTTTTTAATGTTTGAGATTATATTTTTAATTTCTTGATCACAAGTGAATTCAACCCCATCTTCTTTTAAATAGTTTGTAATTTCTTTGACTAAATTTTGAAATTCCTTTTTTTCAGAAAAGGAGTAAAATCCATTTTCTTCGTCAACTTCAAAACCTAAAAGCACATTAAAAAAAGCACGGTGTTTCCAGTTAAAGATATTTTTTGTTTTATCTTCAACAATTAAAATGTTTTTTTTAATCTGAATATTTATCATTACTTAATTCCAAGTAAGGTTTTTACCATCAAGCTAAGCATTTCTAGTTTCTTTGTAACTTCGCCATCTTTGAAAGCATTTCCTTTTCTGTCAATTTCATTTAATGCTGAAATCGCCCTATCAATAAGTTTTACAGGTTTTTGTTGATCTTCTCTGTTTTTCTTAGCATCACTAGCCATATCAAGATTATCAATTAATTTTTCAACTGGAATTTTTTTAATATCATTATGTTTATCAAAGGATTCAGTTAACACTTCTGTTGCTTTTTCGTCTTGTAAAATTTTACAAATATTTCTTACATCATAATGAGTGATATTTACTAACTCTGGTTTAATTATATTTGCTCTCAAAAAAATAAAGGCTATTTCAAGTTTTTTCATTATCTCTTTTTTAGATTCCCCTGAGTCCTTGAGTTTTTGAACTAGTCCTTTTTGTAAATCAATAAAATGTTCATGTAGTCGAAAAGTTTTTACCAAACCATAATTATTAGGTTGATCAAAAAATTGTAAAAAAATGTCTATCAGGTTTAGACGCTCCAAATCAATAGCAACTCTTTTTTCAGTCCAACCATACATTGAAGCTGCAATTTCAGAATCTGAAAGTCCCGCTTTTTTCCCCTCCTTAATCATTAGTAAATTATTTACTGGACCATAATCAGCAACTTGTTCCATAGACAGTTGGAGTCCAGCCTCAATTTTCCATAAATCTTTTTCAGAAATATCTTCTGGTAATCTTACCACCCATAATTCATTCCATCTTGAAGGATGCTTGATATGTAATTCTTCGATTGTAGCCATTCTCCTATTTCCATTTACAACAATTCCATCGTGAGTAATTACCGCCACTTCTCTTTGTTCACCTAGTTGTTCTAAATCACTTTTTAGTTTTTCTGCTTCGCTTTGATCTTGAAGCAAAAGACTTTTTAACATCTTTACATCTTCTTTATCACTAGTATCAAGTTTTCTTTCTATTTTATCTTCATATTCCCGGATTTCTAAATTAAATCTTCCGTTAGAATGGTTATATTGAAGTAAATTTATTGGAAGCATATAAGAGTCACGAAAATCTATCTCGCCATTAATTTCAATTTTTTGCTTACTTTTAATACATGATTTATGCGAATCAATCCAAACATCAATCTCTTTAGCTTTTTTACTTTGTATAGCCATAATATTATTTTAAATAAAACTTATAAAATAGTAAACGATTTTATTTTAGTAACTCATCAACAGAAACATTCAACTCTTTGGCGATGCGTTCACTGATCGAAAGCGTCGAGTTTTTCTTTCCGCTCTCTACATTGCTCTTGTAGGCGCAATCAACTTCTAACTTTCGGCATAAATCTCCTTGCGTCATTCCTTTCGCAAGGCGGATTCTGCGTATATTCTCGCCTAGTTTCTTTGCCGGATTGCTCATATTCACAGTTTTAGTATAGCGGGAATTGTTTTTTTAAACAATATTGTTCTATGATGCAAATAGTCCACACTCCGTTTCCGCCCATTCTAATCGCAGGGATTTTTTGGTCGCAAGTTACTAAGTCTTTTGTTCCGCTTTGTGGCCACAAGTTACTAAATATAATTGTGTTTTTTGTCACAAATATTTTTCCTGACGGAAAAATTTTGCGACCCCGCCTCGCGGTTTTTGCCTTTGCTTCGCAAAACAAAAACATCGCTCCGGCTTCAAAAAGCGCAAAATGTTATCACATTTTGAACCTCGCTTTTTGACCCTACGGAGAATCGAACTCCGCTTCCCGCCTTGAGAAGGCGGTGTCCTAACCGATAGACGATAGGGCCGAATATCGTTTCAGTAATATAGCAAAAATTATCGTTTTTTCCACTCTTCTTCCTGTCTGACCAGCAAGTTTTCTTTGTCTTCCGGATGAGCCATTATTTTCTCCACCACTTTTTCCATTCTGGCCGATTGGGAGCCTTTGACCAGAATCAAATCCCCTTCTTGGATTATTTTTTTTACCGCTTCTCCCGCTTCCGCCGAACCGGAAAATTCAAAAATTTTGAAAGCGTCAAATCCGCTTCTTCTAGCTCCTTCGGCGATAAATTTCGCCTCCGGGCCGACCGTGAACAAAAGCCAAACGCCTTTCGCTCTCAACATTTCCCCTATCCGCTCATGTTCGCTTTTGGAAAATCCGCCCAACTCCTTCATATCGCCCAAAACGGCGATTCTTCTTTTGGCCGGATATTCCAACAAGACTTCTATGGCCGCTTCAGCCGCTAAAGGAGAAGAGTTATAAGAGTCGTCAAATATCAATGAACTGTTTGCTCCTTCCAGCAAATTCATTCGGCCACGAGACGGTTTCATTATAGAAACAGCTTCAACGCTTTTAATCAAATTTATCCCGTAAGCCAAACCGGCGCCAATGGCGGCCAAGATTGTGTAGACATTGTGCCGGCCGAAAAATTTGTCCAGCCTCACCGGAACAATATTGCCTTTGTGGCTGACTTTAAAAACTATTCCCTCGCCGTCCATTTTGTAATTTGAAGCGGCTAAATCCGCCGACTCGGAAAATCCGTAAGTTATAATTTGGGCTTTCGTATTTTTTCTGAAATTCGCCGTCGCTTTGTCGTCAATATTTAAAATAGCCCAACTGTTGTCGTCTAAACATTCCACCAGTTTTCTTTTTTCATTTATCAATTCTTCCGGCCCGCTGAAATATTGGACATGGACCGGCACCGTTCCGACGGCGGTAATAACGGCCGCGTAAGGCTTGACCAAGGAAACCATTTTTTCCATATCTTTCGGCCTATCCACGCCCATTTCCAAAATCAAAATTTTGGGATAATTAGCGGAGAACAAAAAAACTTTTATTCCTTTAAAAATTATAAGCAGCCATTGTTTTAAACTGCTCCAGCCCGTTTTAGCGCCGATAATGGTAAGCGGAACGCCGATTTCGCTGTTGTAGCTTTTTTCGCTTTTGCGGACATCAAACTCGCTTCCCAAAACTAAAGCGACGGCTTCCTTGGCGGAAGTTTTGCCCACTGTCCCGCTTATGGCGATTATTTTCGGCTTGAATCTAGCCAATATCAATTTGGCCTCCAGTTTCAGAATCGCTGTTATTATTTTTTTGAAAATTTTTTTCAGCATACTTTACTTTATGAACTTTATGGACTTTTACCTGTCCGGCGGGATTTCATAATAATTAAGCAAAAATTTGGTGATGTCCATAAACGGCTCCGTCAATGTGTTGGATGCGTATTTCGCTCCTTGCGGTTTGACGATAAACAAAAAAGTCAGGAACTTGGCGTCAAACGCCGGAGCGTAACCGAAAAAAGTATGGATAAACTCCCATTCAGAGTAAGTTTTTTTGCCCTTCTCCACCAGCTGGGCCGTGCCGGTTTTGGCGGCCACGCTGTAATGCTCCATTTTATGAACTCCTCCCGCCAGCGCGTTATCCGTCACATTGACCAGCATTCTCGTCATCTCTTCCGCCGTTTCTTTTTTTAAAACCCGCCGGACTTCTTGGGGATAAACAATACGATTTCTTAATCCTTTTACGCTTTCTTCTTTAACGATATGCGGTTTCATTATCAATCCGCCGTTGGCCAAACTGGACAAAGCGGTAACCATAGATATCGGAGTAACGGCTATCCCTTGGCCGAAAGAAGCGGTCGCGTATTCTATGTCGCGGTTACTTTCTATAATGTTGGAAATATTGTTTTTTGCCTCTTGGGGCAATTCTACGCCGGTTTTTTCCCCGAAACCATAGCCTAGCATATAATCCCTGAACTTGTCTTTGCCCATCTTTTGCGCGGCGAAAACGGCGCCGGTATTGAGGGAATCATTGAGAACTCTCTGCATATCAACCGTTCCTCTCGCCTTACCGTCGTAATTTTCTATTCTTGACGGGCCGAAAACAAGAAAACCTTTATCCGTGTAAGTAGTGCTGGCGGTAATACTGCCGTTATCCATAGACGCGGCTAAAGTCAACGGTTTCATTATGGATCCCATTTCAATGACATTTTCCGCGAGAGGATTCATAAAAATGGAAAAATCTTTTGTCTTGGCATATTGATTAGGATTAAAGTCCGGCTTGGCCGACATAGCCACAATCTCGCCAGTCTTAGGATTAATGATCATCCCCCCGACGGTTTGAGCTTTATATTTTTCTTTAGTCTTTTCCAAATTTTTCTCAAGCATCGTTTGAACGGTCGGTTCAATGGTTAGAACCGCATCTCCGGCGGTTATTTCTCCGGCAATCAATTTTTTCAAATCAAAAAATAATTCGGCAAAAGAATTAACTTTCGCGCTTGATGCGTCTCTTTTCAGCATATCTTCGTAATACAGCTCCAGCCCGTAACGCCCGACAAGTTTGTCATCCTTATAGCCGACAAACCCCAAAATATGAGAAGCCAAATTATCAAATGGATAATAACGCCACGATTCAGGATAAGCGCTCAGTCCGGCTATTTTCAGATTTTTTATTTTCAAAGCGGTCGCTTCATCAAGGCGTCTGGCCAAGACTTCGGAAGGGTCGTCCTTTTTCAGCGCTTTTGACATAAAAAAATCCTTGTCTAAAGGGATTATTTTCGACAATTTTTCATACGCCTCTTCCGGTTTGGCGAGAAATTTGGTGTTTATTTCCGCTTTGTATCCGTTTTTAACGATAGCCGCGGAAATTCTCCCCCCCGATTTTTCCGTGAAATAAATCGAGCCTCGGTCAAAATCTTCATAAGAAGACGCATTATATTGCTTGCTGGCTTCATTGTCGTAATAATCCCCCTTGACGATTTGGATAAAAAACAAGCGCATTCCTATGACAACGGCAAAAAGAAACATAAAAAAATAAACAACCCTTACTTTTGCTTTAAAGTTTAAACCCATAATTGATATTTATGCGATTATCGCTGAGCGAACGATTTGGAACGATAGACAAACGCGATATTTTTTGACTGGTCGATAAAACCGTTTTCATAAGCGTAATTAAGGTCAAATTTTGAAACCAAATCCATATAATTTTTTTCCAACTCCACCTTTTGACGTTTCAGTCCGGCGATTTTATCAATATTTTTGCGGCTTTCCACGGCGACGGAAACAGACAAGCCCATAAAATAAATATACAAGCCGGATGCCAAAAATATCCCCGCAATAAGCAAGCCGAAAACCGCCGGTCTTAATCGGCTTGTTTTTGATAAAATTTTAATGGCCTTGGTCATACTTTTTTATCGCTCTTAATTTGGCGCTTCTTGAGCGCGGGTTTGCTTTTTTTTCTTCTTCTGTCGGAACTATCGGCTTTTTTGCCATTATTTTTCCTTCGTTTTTCGCCGCCAATTCTTTGAAATAATTTTTCACGATTCTGTCTTCCAGAGAATGAAACGACACCACCGCTAAACTTCCGCCACCTTGCAAGAAACTCCACGCTTTTTCCATCCCCTCTTTCAGCGCCCCCAACTCGTCATTGACGGCAATCCGCAAAGCCTGGAATGTCCTAGTCGCGCAATTTATCTTGCGGCCGTTGCGGTAAAAACTCGGGACGCTTTCTCTTATGGCGTCAACCAACTCCATGGTCGTCTCAAACTTTTTCGCTTTTCTTCTTCGAACGATATTTTTGGCGATTCTTCGGCTGAATCTTTCTTCGCCGTATTTCCAGATTGTGTCGGCCAAATCTTTTTCGCTCCAAATGTTTACAATCTCTTTGGCCGTAAGGTCATCCGGTTCTATTCTAGATTTCATGGTCATCAAGAGCGGCTCGTCTTTCTGGAAAGAAAATCCCCGGCCGGATTCGTCAATCTGCGAAGAGCTGACTCCAATGTCAAAAAGCGCTCCGTTTATTTTTTCAATTTTTAAAGATTCTAAAACTTTGTCTAAATTCCTGAAATTATCTCTTGCCAATAAAATATTTTTTCTGTCTTTCCATTTTTTTTTCAATTTGTTTAAAACTTCATCGTCCTGGTCAATCCCTATCAGCTTTCCTTTTTCTCCTATCATCTTCAGCATTTCCTCCGAATGACCTCCGCCGTTTATCGTCGCGTCCAGAATCACATCGCCTTGTTTCGGATTTAAGCATTCTGTCGATTCTTTCAAAAGTACCGGAATGTGCATTTTAATAGACTCCCAATTCGCCAAGTTTTTCCGCCAATGAATCGGTTTGGCTTTCCATTTTTGTCTTGTAATCGTTCCAATGCCCTTCGTCCCATATTTCCAATTTTTTATACAAGCCGGTTATCACAACTTTTTCTTTCAACCCGGCAAATTCTTTCAAGTAATCGGGGACAAGGATTCGGCCCAGGGCGTCTATCTCCACATCAACGGCTCCGGAAAGAAAAATGCGGACGAAGTTTCTGTTATCGGCTGAACCGGTCGGAAGCTGGCTTAATTTTTCGGCCACTTTCTCCCACTCGCCGACAGGATAAACGAACAGGCATTTCTCTTGCCCTTTGGCAATAACCGCTTTCTCGCCGATTTCCTTGCGGAATTTGGCCGGAACGGCGATTCTTTTTTTGGCGTCAATATTGTGCCTGTATTCTCCTATCATCATAGATGTTACAAAAGTTATCCACAGAACTATCCACTTCTATCCACTTTGATAACACTATAAACCACTTTGCAATACCCCGCAAGCCAAAGGGCTGTGGATAACTCCACAGCCCTAAAATAAACATCTAATGTTATAATAACATAGTTAAATTATGAACCCGCTTATATCGCTTGTCATACCAATGTTCAACGAGGAAGAAAATATCCGCGAGCTATACGAAAGATCCAAAAAAACGCTTGAAACAATCGGCTCGCACGAGATTATTTTCGTAAATGACGGAAGTCGAGACAGAACGCTTGAAAAAATATTGGAACTCGCCGACAAAGATAAAAATGTGAAAATTATTGATTTTTCCAGAAATTTTGGCCATCAGACCGCCATAACCGCCGGTATGGATAATAGCCAAGGCGAAGCTGTCGTTATAATGGACGGAGATTTGCAAGACACTCCCGAAACCATACTCGAACTTGTCAAAAAATGGAAAGAAGGCTATGAAGTGGTGTACGCAAAAAGAAGAACCAGAAAAGACAGTTTTTTTAAAAGAGCGACTGCTTACGCTTTCTACAGAATAATAAAAAAAATCGCCAACATAGACATTACCGAAGACACCGGCGATTTCTGTCTGCTCGACAAGAAAGTAATTGACGCCCTAAAAAAAATCAAAGAACATTCCCGCTTTGTGCGAGGATTAACCTCTTGGGTTGGTTTTAAAAAGGGAATAATATTGTTTGACAGAGAGGAAAGAAAAAGAGGAAATACCAGCTACCCTTTAAAGAAAATGTTGAAATTCGCTTATGATGGCATAACTTCATTTTCTTATTTTCCCCTGAAAATGGCTACCTACCTAGGAGTATTCAGCGCTTTTATGGGTTTTATATGGGGAATATACGCTATATATCAAAAAATATATAACCCCGAAACTACAGTTCCGGGTTGGACTACCGTAGTTGTGGCAATTTTTTTTCTCGGAGGAATTCAGCTGATTGTCTTGGGTATGATCGGAGAGTATATCGGAAGAATTTATACTGAAGCGCAAAACAGGCCTCCATACATAGTAAGACAAAAAATAAACTTTAATTAGTTTTTATAAAATTTTTAATTATGAATTTCATTAAACATTTTTTTTCCCAAAAAAGAAATGTTCTCGTTTTTTACGCGGCAATCATCTTGGCCGTTTCTTATTTCACTTATTTTAAAAATTACGATTATCCGCCGTCCGTTTTCTGGGACGAAAACTATCACATCGCTTCCGCCCAGAAATATCTGACGGGAGTGATGTTTATGGAACCTCACCCTCCGTTGGGCAAACTTTTTGTCGCTTGGGGAGAAAAAATCCTACAGCCAAACAAGACCATTCCCGCCGCAGAACTGCATAAATTCACCCAAACGGACTACATCAAAGATTTTCCCGCCGGATATTCGTTTAAGGGCGTTCGGTTTTTCTCCGCCTTATTCGCATGGCTTTCGGCCATTATCTTTTTTTATGTCCTTTATTTTGTTTCCAAGAACCCCCACACTTCCCTTCTTTTTTCTTCCCTTTATATTTTTGAAAACGCCCTAATCACCCACTCCCGCTCCGCCATGCTGGAAGGTAGCCATTTGTTTTTCATCCTTTTGGCTGTCCTTTATTTCGTTTATTTGGTCCAAAAACTTTCCAGAAAAACTTTGCTCAATTATTTTGTTTTGGGAATCTTGACCGGACTGGCCATATCCGTCAAAGCCACCGGCGCCATCACCGCTTTCCTGTTTCCTTTTCTTTTCTTCTTGGATATCAAGCATCAAGGACCGTCCTTGATGTTAACATCAAGGACGGTCCTTGATGCTTCTAAAAAATTAATAATAAAAGGTTTGTTTTTTGTTGCCGGATCCGCCGCTATTTTTTCTTTGATATGGTATGTCCATTTTTCTTTGGGCAAATTTGCCGCGGACGGCAAATTTTACAAGGCTTCGGAAGAATACAAAGAAGTTATGGCTAGCGGCCTTACTTCCGACCCGAAATATTTCCCGACGATGTTGAAAGACAATCTCGCTTATATGGCCAATTACAACAAAGGCGTGCCCAAACTTGATGTCTGCAAACCGGACGAAAACGGCAGTTATCCTCTCGCCTGGCTGGTCGGCGGCAAGAGCATCAATTACCGCTGGGAAAAAAGCGGCGACGGCTTCAAATATATGTACTTGCAGGTTAATCCAATAATTTGGTTCCTTGGGCTGACCGGAATAATTTTGTCTCTCATTCTGATAATCGGCCGAGTTGTTTTTAAAAATCCGGTTAAAAATAAAAACTTGTTTTATCTCATAACGACTTTCGCGACGCTTTATGTTATCTATATGGCGATAATGCTCCGGATAGAACGGGTGATGTACCTTTACCATTACTTTATTCCCCTTCTTCTTTCTTTCATCTTGGCGTTTCTGGCCTTCAATTACATTTTTGAAGAAAAAATCGCGGCCAAATCCAAAAAACTTTACCTTGGTTTAATCATATTGGCCATCATAATCGCCGGGACTTACAAATTTTTCAGCCCGCTCTCCTATTACCAGCCGCTTACGACCGAACAATTTGAAAAAAGAATCTGGTTTGACTTCTGGAAACTCAAACCGATAAAGTAGCTTTTTGTTTTATAAATTATTTTAAACACTTTTTCCAGTTTATTTATCCATCTTTTGTCTATTCTGCCTATCGTTCAAATAGACAATAGTGTTACTTACTGAGTGTTTTTATTTTATAAATTGTAATAACTTCTTATAAATTCATCATTTTCAATATTTTTTGCCAATACAAATCTGACATATTTCTTAATTCCAAAAAATTCCGCGACAAAGTCTATTTCATCTTTGCATTCAAACGGACAAACAAAAACACTTTTTTGCAACGGGAAAAACTCCATTTCGTTTAATTTTTGACTCAACGCCCTGCGGGCTTTTCCCTTTTTTTCCGGAATATCAAAAACAACAAGTCTCCAATACCCGTCCCATTTCTTCGACCTAATTATTTTTATATTTTCCAAATCGTAAGAAAGAACCTTTTTCTTGCCCAATTCCGTTATCTCTATAATATCAGCGCCGTCTTTATGGTAAATCCTAACTAATTTCTTTTGTTTCATTCTTTCAATTGCCCCGATGATTTTAAATTTTTCAGCCGATTTCGTAACACCAAAAAAATCCAACAACTGAACAATGTTCGGCAAAACAAGCCCCGCCGTCAAAACCCCGCCAATCGCCAAGTTTTTTAGAATATCTTTGACCAGCTCTCCTTTTGCGTATTTTTCTCTAATTGATTTAATTTTGTTTTGATTTATTTTTGTCATTTTTTATTATTTCCTTTTCATTATAATCTATTTTTCCTATCGTCCAAATAGGTAGTAACTTAGTGTTAGTATTTTACAGTGAAGATATTTATTCTAGATTTTAGCATTGATTTGCTAGTCTAGAGCCTTATTCTAATATCGCCTTGATTCTTCGCACGCCCGCCGAGACGGCTTCTTCTTTGATTATTTTGAATCGGCCGAGTTCGCCAGTGGAGGCGACATGGGGTCCCATGCAAATTTCTTTGGAAAAAACTTGCCCGCCTTTGGCGCCATCTCCCACGGTATAAACTTTCACTTTTGTTTCGTATTTATGGCCGAACAAGCCGACAGCGCCGGACAATCTGGCTTTCTCCAAGCTCATCTCTTGCCAAGCCACCGGCAGATTTTCTTTTGTTTTTCCGTTCACTATTTGCTCCACTTTTTCTATCTGCTCTTTGGTCATTTTTTCCGGCCAGGAAAAATCAAAACGCAGTCTTTCTGAAGTTATATTGCTGCCTTTCTGGGCCACACTGTCGCCCAAAACTATTTTCAAAGCCTGATGCAGAAGATGCGTGGCCGTATGGTACTTGGTCGTTTTCTCTTCCGCGTCCGCCAGTCCGCCTTTAAACATTCCCGCCGACACGGTTTGGGAAAGATGTTGATGTTTCTTAAACTCCTCGTTGAATTGCTTGACATCCACACTGCCGCCTTTTTCTTTAGCCATTTCAACCGTAATTTCCAAAGGAAATCCGTAAGTGGAGAAAAGAATAAAAGCGTCTTTGCCGGAAATTTCACCCTTGACGGAAAATTCCTTAAGTTTTTTCAATCCTTCTCCCAATGTTTTATTGAATTTATTTTCCTCTTCCGCCATCACGCTCAAAATCATCTTTTTTTTCTGAATAAGCTCCGTATAAAATTCTTTATAAATTTCAAAAACCGGTTCGACGGCTTCCATCAGGAAATTTGCTTCAATTCCTAATAATTTGCCATGTCTGACCGCTCTTCTGATTAATCTTCTTAACACATATCCCCGCCCGACATTGGACGGCGCCACTTCGTCGCCAATAATAAAAACACTGGCTTTTATGTGGTCAGCGATAATTCTTACAGATTTTTCTTCACTTGGCGGTTTAACCGCCAAGGCGGTTAAACCGCCAAGTGTTTTGATTATCGGCTCAAATAAGTCTGTCTCGTAGACATTATTTTTGCCTTGCATTACCATCGCCATTCTTTCCAGCCCCATTCCGGTATCAACATTTTTTTGCTTTAACGGGTAATATTTGCCATCTTCGCCTTTGTTGTATTGCATAAAAACATCGTTCCAAATTTCCACCCACAAATCGTTGTCGTCGTTGAAACCGTCCGGAATTTTATCCGCATCGCCGGTCCAGTAAAACATTTCCGTGTCCGGTCCGCATGGCCCGGTTTGGCCGACCGGCCCCCACCAGTTGTTTTTCTTGGGCAGTTTGGCGATTCTTTTTTCCGGCGCGCCCAAATTTTTCCATAAATTAAAAGCCTCTTCGTCAAACGGTTGCGCCTGTCTGCCGGCAGGCAGGTCGTTATCGCCCGCGAAAACGGAAACGGCCAGCCGGTTTTTATCCAACCCCAGCCACTTTTTGTCCGTCAAAAATTCCCAGCTCCAGGTCATAGCCTCTTTTTTGAAATAATCGCCGAATGACCAATTCCCCATCATCTCAAAAAAAGTAAGATGGCGCGCGTCGCCCACTTCGTCTATATCGCCGGTTCGGACGCATTTTTGGATATTGGCCACGCGCTTGCCGCCCGGGTGCTTTTCGCCAAGCAAGTAGGGCGCCAATGGATGCATTCCGGCAGTCGTAAAAAGCGCCGTCGGATCCGTCTCGCTTGGAATAAGAGAAGAAGAAGGGATAACCGCGTGTCCCTTGCTCTTAAAAAACTCTAAAAACTTTTTTCTTATTTCGTTTGAGCGCATGAAGCCACCTCTCGGATTTGAACCGAGGACCTACTGTTTACAAAACAGTTGCTCTACCACTGAGCTAAGGTGGCGTAATAAATTTTTAACAGTTATTCTCTCTTCTCGCCCCGCCATGCGGGGTAAACTATGCTGGCTTGTCTTCTTTTTTATTTTCAGAATCCGGACGGCCGACTTTATTCCAATAAGAATGACCGGCGCCGTTCATCTTCACTTCCCTTTTCCCTCTTATGTAGTTGGCCAGCCGCAAAAGAAGCCTTTCCATTCTTAACGCGTTTATCCTGAATTTTGATATGATTATTTCAAATTCCTTATAGATTTTCGGCGAGAAAGAATCATGAAGGAAGACGGCGAAAGGAATAACGATTCCAGCGTTTATATCGTAAAAAACAGGTTTTGTTTCGTTAAGTTTTCGTTCAAACTCTTCTTTGGACATCGCTCTGGCGAAAGACACTCCTTTGAAAAAAAGAAAGCCGATGCCGGCGGCGGACAAAAGAGCGATATAAATAAGCGTATTCATGCGGTTTTAAGACAAACTATATTTGACGAATCTGGAGACTTCTATTTTTTCGCCGAATTTTTGAACGGCTTGATTGAGCAGTTCTTTGACGGTAACGGCCGGATTTTTTATGTAGGGCTGTTCCATCAATTCGTTCAGGTCGGATGGCGCCGAGGCGGCAATGTGCATCGCTATGTCTTTGGCCAAAATCCTGAATTCTTCGTTGCCCGACACAAAATCAGATTCGCTTTTAATCTCCAAAATGACTCCGACCTTTTTGTTGTTGTGAACATAAGTTTCAATCGCGCCCGAACCCAGCGCCCTGTCGGCTTTTTTCTCGGCCGATTTGGCGCTTTCTCTTTGCAAGACGGCCAGAGCTTTTTCCATATCTCCGCCCGCTTCTTCAAGCGCCTGCTGGCAAGCGGATACGGAAACTCCGGTTTTGTCTCTCAATTCTTTTATTTGCTGGACAGTTATCATAAATTAGGAATTAGGCTTTAGGAACTTGGTTATTAGGAATTTCCGCTTTGACCGGCTCTTGCTGGGCCAAAATCGTTCCTTCTTTGTAAGATTTGACGAATCCGGACAGGAAATAAGCGATACTGGACGCGGAGTTGTCGTTTCCGGGAACGGGATAATTGACGCCGGACGGGTCGCAATCGCTGTTGAGCAGGGCGACAACCGGTATCTTCATCCGATTGGCCTCGCTGACGGCTATTTTCTCGTGTTTGGAATCAACAACAATAATCGCCGAAGGCAAAAATTTCAGGTTCTCCGCCAGTCCGCCGAAATAAATTTCCATTTTTTTAATCTGTCTTTCAATCTGAAGTTTTTCTTTCTTGGTGTATTTATCCAGTTCTCCGGAGTCTCTTTTTTTCTTCAAGTCGTTGAGATGGTCAATCCTGCCTTTTATCTGCTTGAAGTTGGTAAATGTTCCGCCGACCCATCTTTCCCTGACGCAAGGCATCCCCAATTCTTTGGCGGCATTCTCCGTCAAATCTTTGGCTTCTTTCTTGGTTCCGACAAACAAAATTATTTTTTTGTCTTTACCCAGTTTCTTGGCGAATTCTTTGGCGAAATCAATATTCTTTTTCGTTTTTTCCAAATCAAAAATCTCCACGCCGTTTCTTAACCCGTACAAGCAAGATTCCATCTTTGGGTTCCGGCTGGTTCGCGAATACCCCAAATGCATTCCATTCAGATACATTTCCTTAATCTCTGAATCCACCTGAGGCAAAGAAAATTCTTTTTGTTCCGCCCCGCTTCCAACGGGGTAAATTTTTTCTTCCGTTTTTAACATACATCAAATAATAACAAAAATGCCGTAAAAAGCAACCCCGCTTAAAATTCTTCCCATCTGTAAGTTACCTTGTTCACACTCAAAGTAGGATATAACTTTTTTTCTAATCCGCCTAGGCCTAGGTCTTGGGCCGTTAATGTTGCTGTGTAAACGCCCTTCACCGCCCCCCCGGGGATGTTTATAACTCTGACTTTAACGGATACCGGAGCGCCGATAAGCTTATCAACAGTCGCAGTGTTGCTCCAAGTAACGCCGTTGTCTTTAGAAAATTGAACTTTGGCGCTGGGTAATCCGCTTATGGCGCTGGCGGAAAGATAAACATTGCCCGCGGTTTGGCCGTTTAAAGACAAAGTGGCAACGGTGGAAGTGGCCGACAATCCTGCCGTAGTGGTGGCCGAAAGAGGAAAACCCGAACCTGTGTCAAAAAACCAATTTGGAGTTACAACGGACGACAGTTCAGCCTTTACTTGATAATTTGAGGTTACTTCTTCACCATCGCCTGGGCAAATACTTACTTTATTACCAAAAGAATCAAATTTGCCCTCTTTGCAACTAAAACTTATCCAGCCGACCACATCCGAACCCCAAGCGTAGCCATGGAATTCGCCGTTGGTCAAATCAATTGTGACCGGATTAGATATGCCGGTGTTATTAAATTTTATCCAACCGTCCCAGCCGTCAGTTCGGCTAGTCATATCGGTACAATTGATGTCAGTCATCCCGGCGCAAGCCCTCGCCCAGCCGGAAACAGTAGTACTTGTTAAACTGCCTGGACTGTCGGCTTTAGCGCCGGTACCGCCGACTCCGCCGCTGGCGGACAATCCGTTAAATTTTATCCAGCCGATGTTGTCCGACCAGGCGTAACCGGAAAGCTGACCGGTTGAAGTGTCGTAAAGGACTCCGCCATAGGAGGGATTAAACTGTATCCAGCCGATGTTGTCCGACCAGGCATAATCTTTGACCGGAACTTGATGGCTCGCGGCTTTCACAATTTTGACCGGATTGATTTTATCGGCCTCATTAAAATTATTCCAAAATATGCCGGCGGAAATAATCGCCAAGGCGCCCGCCGCCATCAAAAAGGAAGATAAAATTTTTTTTGTATTCATAAATTTATAAATGACCGGAAATTTCGCGCGCTGTTAATAGCCCCAAGACACCTCAACAAACCCGTTACCGCCCTTGCCGCCGGCGCCGGAGTTTTTGTCTTTCCAACTATACCCATCCAACCAACCAAATCCGATCGCGCCACCACCGCCGCCGGAGCCATTTGAGCCAGGGCCACCAGGATCACCATTATTGTAATAATCGCCGCCATAGATGCCAACCGTGCCACCTATGCCGTAATGACTATCGCCCCCGTTACCAATGTCCTCAATAATTGTGCCTTCGATACAACCCGCTTTGTTATCATAGTAATTCCAACCATTATCGCCATCCTGCCCGGCGCCGCTGTCGCCGGCGCCGCCGGGGCCAGCGGTACAATGTCTAGTCCCTTCGCCGCCGCCAAAAACTTTTTTAGTCCCGAACCAAGAATCTCCGCCAGAATAACCATCCTTCCCCATGTGTTTTCCATCAATAGCCGCGCCGCCGGCGCCGCCGGCGCCAACCGTTACAACAATATTTTGGCCACCAACAACCGGCTCATACACACCTTCAAAAAACCCCGCCCCGCCACCACCGGCGCCCCACCAGAAGTTTTCATCATCGCCATAACCGCCGCCGCCGCTGGCGCCGCCGCCGCCGCCGCCGACCATTTTTAATCTTACGCTCGTTATTCCCAAAGGCACGGTGAAAATATAGTCACCGGGGATGTCGTAAACCTCCATTCCGCTTGACATCTTCCAGCTCGCCACCCCGTTGGCGTCCGAAGTCAGATAATAACCCGCGTAAGCCCCGGTCGGAATTTTCAATGTCCCGTTTACCGTCAAACTCTGAGTGTTTATCTTTCCGGCCACATCCAACTTCGTTCCCGTCGTAGTCATATTTTCCCCGATGGCGACATTGCCGCTGTCGTCCGTAACAATGGCGACAGTGGCGCCGACAAGAACTTTGAGCATCCCTTTGACATCCAAATTTTTATTTACCGTTTCCGTTCCGACGGTGACATTGCCGCTTAAAACAGTAGTTAAGAGGTCTGTGAACCCGCTAATTATCAAGTTCCCCGTTTTCGTTTGAGGAGTGTCGGAAATATTTATCGGCGCTAGGGTATTGCCTCCCGGCGGATTGGCCGTCGGGGCTGTCCAGCCGTAACTTACTCCCGCCGCTAAGGTCAAGCCGATGACGACGGCGAGGAGAGATTGTTTTGTTTTATTCATAAATTATTTAAAGGCAAAAGTCGGTCTTGCTCTTCCATGTCCCCACCCCGTTGGCGTCCGAAACCAGAACTTTGCCAGCGCCTTTCCCGGCCGGAATTTTCAATACCCCGTTGACCGTCAAACTCTGCGTGTTTATATTTCCGGCCACATCCAACTTCGTTCCCGTCGTAGTCGTATCTTTCCCGATGGCGACATTGCCGTTGCTGTCCGTAACAATGGCGTCAGTGGCAGAGGGGGGATTAGTCAAATACTTCACTATCACAACACCGGAACCGCCGGCGGCGCCGGCGCGATTAGTTCCTCCACTAGTCCTTCCTCCTCCTCCGCCGCCGCCGCCGCGGTTGAGAGCGCCCGCGGTGGCATAGACGGTTTTTCCATTTCCGCCCGCGCCGCCACCGCCCGCGCCCGCGCCGCCCGCGCCGACAGTGCCGCCATTTTTTGTTCCTCCTCCTCCGCCGCCGGCATATATTGCTGAATTAAAGACACCGCCCGCCCCGCCGGTACCGCCGGCGGTTCTGGTGCCATCAGATCCCACAGTTGTAAATCCTCCTCCTCCTCCGCCGCCGCAATTACTACAAGAATTACCACCCTTACCATTACCGCCATTGTTACCTTGACCACCAATGCCATTGCCGCCATTCCCACTCTTCCCTCCGCCTCCCCCAGAACCTCCACTATTTCCGTCATTACCCCAAACACCTCCTCCTCCGCCACCTTCTGAAATGATGCCCGCAAAAGAAGACTCCCCTCCATTACTACTATCATCAGTACCACTCGCTCTTCCCGGCCCTCCAAGGCCAATTGTGACCGAGTATGACCCAGGGGCAAGAGTCCTTGTTCCTGTTTGGTAACCTCCCGCGCCGCCGCCGCCGTAACCGCCGCCTCCGCCGCCGCCGACAACAAGATAGTCAATGTCTATAGAGCCGCCTGTCACGCCGAGTGTCCCACCCACATTAAAAGTACGAATAGTGTATGAACCCGATATGATTGGGGGTTCTCCACCGGTTACACTTATCGTTGAGGGAGTGCTTCCCTTTACTTGGAGTATCCCATTAACCGTCAAAATATTGTCGCTACCTGCCGTTCCGACGGTAACACTGCCGCTTAGAATAGTATTTAAGGAGTCCGTGAAATTGCTAACCGTCAAGGACCCCGGTTTCGTTTGAGGAGTGGCGGAAACATTTATCGGGGCAAAGATGTTGTTGTTCGGCGGGTTGGCGGTCGGCGCCGCGTAGCTCAAGCTGGCCGCCAAAGCCAAACCAATGACGATGGAGACAATTGATTGTTTAAACTTTTTCATATTATTTCTTTTGTTATTTTATAATTATTTTTAGATTGTTTTAATTATACAAGCGTTAAAAATGAGCGCAATAGGAAATTATCCACACCTTGCAAAGTTCGCGCCGTTATGTTACTTTTATATATCATATAATATGTTATGAAAAAAGACATCCACCCTCAATATCATTCCGACGCGGTTATCGCCTGCGCCTGCGGAAACAAGATAAAAACCGGCTCCACCGTGAAATCCGTTCATGTGGAAATCTGCAGCGCCTGTCATCCGTTTTTCACCGGCAACAAGAAAATCATAGACACCGCCGGCCGGGTGGAGAGATTTCAGGCCAGACAAGCCAAGGCCGCGCCCAAAACAGTGAAGGCTAAAATAACTAAGAAAAAATCTTAAAAACCGCAAAGCTCCGAAAATCAAATTTTGGAAAATCCCTTAACCCCAACCTCGCAGACTCGGTTGGCCGCCCCCGCCTAGGATTTTCAAAATTTATTTTCTTCGCTTTGCAACTGCTATGAACCAATCTCCTAAAAGCATCGTTCTAGAAATTCGCGCCGGAGCGGGCGGAAACGAGGCCGCCCTTTTCGCCGCCGATTTGGCCAATATGTATTCCCGATTCGCCGCCAAGCAAGGCTGGAGCGCCGTTATTCTTGACGAGTCAAGAAGCGAACTGGGCGGATATAAAGAAGTATTTTTGGAAATATCGGGCGAAGGAGTTTACGACAAATTAAAACAAGAAAGCGGAGTGCATCGGGTTCAGCGCGTGCCGGCGACGGAAAAGTCCGGCCGAGTCCACACCTCCACTGCCTCGGTGGCCGTTTTGCCGATAAGAACGGAAGAAAAAATGACAATCAAGCCCCAAGATTTGGAAATAAGTTTTACCCGTTCGGGCGGAGCCGGCGGCCAAAATGTCAATAAAGTGGAAACGGCCGTCCGAATCACCCACAAGCCGACCGGTTTGGTGGTCAAGTGCACCAGCGAAAGGTCTCAGCAGAGAAACCGCGAAAAAGCGCTGGCTCTTCTGACGGCCAAGCTGGAAAGCGGGCATATCAGCCAAGCGCAAAGCCAACTAGCCGACGAAAGACGCCAACAAATCGGCACTCAAGACCGCTCGGAAAAAATAAGAACTTATAATTTTCTGCAAGACCGAATCACCGACCACCGCATCGGCAAGTCTTTTCATAACATAGAAAAAATAATGGAAGGCGATATGGATAAGATTGTCAAAAGTTTCCAAGAGATAAAATAATCGCTTACCGGCTGGCCAATTTGTTGATAATGTCAATTTGCTCCTGATAATCGGTCGCGAATTCCATCACATCGTTTCCGTAAAAAGCGTATGAGGGATTTTCTCTGTTTGAACCTTTTGGTTTTTCCCAATTGCCTCCGGCTAGATATTTAAGGGCGGCTTTTCTTTCGGCGGCGTATCCTCCGGCCGCCGCCCCGTTGTCTTTAAGCAATAATCCGGACGCCACAAAAGCGTCTTTGGGATCCCATGGATTTGGCGGATTGTTTCCGGTGATGTTAGAAATGCCTTTTTTGTATAGAAGCCAAGTTGTGGGCATAAATTGGGCCGGCCCCATCGCCCCGCCACAGTAACCGTACCAGACCTTTTTTGACACCGGTAGCAAGTCCGGGTCAAGGCCGAGTTCGGAAGTTATCTGCGTAAAAGCCGTCCTTTGTTTGGCGCAATTCGGATGCGCCAAATCCTCTTTCCAATTCCCTTTACCCACATTGGCGCCCAAATTTGATTCTTCCCTTATCACCCCCAACAAAAAGGCCGGCCTTACTTTCAGTTTATTCCAAACTAAATTGGCGTATTCCACCGCTTTTTCAAAAGAGATGGACGGCGAACCGGAAAGCAAAAACAGTTGACTTCTTATGGTGGCGGCGTCTTTTTGCTTCAAAGCCATTATCGCCCGATAACCCTCTTCCACTCCTTTGCTGATTTTTAATAAATTCTTTTTCTCGGCTTCGTTGGCGGCCAATTTTTTTCTTTCCATTTCCTGCGCCGCTTTCAATTGAACTTGTTCGGCCTGATATTCCACCATGCCGTCTTTTTCTTTTTCCGTCTGTTTTTTGGTTGACCTTATTTCGTCCAAGGTGTCCTGGATGAGCCGGTGAATCGGCTCCAAAGTGTCTTCCGTCACGAAAAAGTCGGACATTTTTTGGTAGCCCAAAATAATTTCCGCCAAGCCGGTGGAGTCCATTTCGTTGTTTTTTCTTATCAATTCCGCCAAAGAATCTTTCTTTTTTTCGCTTTTGGCGGAAAGTGTTATTATCTGCTCCGATTTTTGAGAAATGCCTGTTTTTGTCTTAACGATTTCCCCGTCCAGTTTTTGGATTTCAAGTTTGGCTTTTTTTATTTTTGCGTCAAATATGGCAATATCCCGTTCCAAACTGGCGGATTCCGTCCGTTTTTGCTGAATAATGGAATCCAGCGCCCCAATCTGGCTGTCCAAATTGTCCAATTTTTTTTGGAGTTCCTCCCTTATTTCTTTGGCCGCGTTTTGATTTATTTCCTCGGCCAAGGACGGAGTGAAATGAAAAAAAACAAAAAGAGCCGGCAAGATGATAAGCGGTTTTAAAAATTTACTCATTTGTAAAATTATTATACCTCAAATTGCGCAGAATCGCGAAACTCTGTCTTGGAAGCTAAACTTCCAAGTGTTTGCAAATTTTCCCAATAGAATTTTGCGATTCGGATGATTACTTCTTCCCTTCTTTTTTAGCTTCCGGAACCGCTTTCCCGCCCGGCGTTGTCGTTCCCTCTTCTCCCTCCTCTTCCTTCTTGCCCTTCTTTTCCGAAAGTTCAATGTCTTCTATCGCTTTCGGCGCTTCTTCAATTTTTTCTTCCGTATGCGGCTTGGCCAAAACTATGACTTGGTCTTCTCTGGCTTCAATTTTCACCGATTTTCCAAGCGCCAAATCTTTGACGGTAATCCTGTCCCCGATATTGGCCAGTTTGGAAACATCAATTTTTATTTCGTGAGGGAAATCTTTCGGCAAGGCTTCTATTTCCAGACTATGCAAGACTTTGACCAAAACGCCTCCTTTTTCTTTAACCGCCGGCGCTACGCCTTCAAAAACAATCTTCACTTCCGCCGTAATCGGCTTATCCACATCCAAAGCGTAAAAGTCAACATGGATAAATTCCCCTCTGACCGGATCTTTTTCCGCGTCATAAACAAGAACATCGTCGCTTGAACCGCCCTGCAATTTGACTATCGTGGCTTCCTCAATTTTATTCCAAATTTTCTTAAATTCGTTCAGATTGACGAAAAGAGCTTTTGATTCCTTACCTTTTCCATAGACAACAGCCGGAAGCTTGCCTTCCTTTCTGTCACTTTTCAGTTTTTTCCCGAAAACATTTCTTATTTCCGTGTTTAATTTCAACATAACAGCCAGTCTATCAAATAATTTCAAAAAAACAAGCCCCGCCAACCCAATGTCAAGGTCTCGCCTTGACATTAACGATTGACAACCAAATTAGGCGGAACTCGGTCTTCCAGCGCTTCTATTATATTTTGCGCCGCCGTTTCCGCCATTTTGGAGCGGGCTTCTTCGGTGGCCGACGCGGTGTGGGGAGTCAAAACGACATTATCTAATTTCAAAAGTCCCTTGGAAATTTTCGGTTCAAATTCAAAAACATCCAAAGCCGCGCCCTTTATGATTTTATTTTTCAGCGCCTCCGCCAAAGCCGCTTCGTCTATTATCGGCCCGCGGGAAGTGTTGACCAGATAAGCCGTCGGCTTCATCATGGCCAGCTTCTCCTTATTTATTATATGTCTTGTTTGTTCGGTAAGGGGAAGATGAACGGACACAAAATCGGCTCCTTTTAAAACTTCGTCAACGCCCGGCTTGAATTCAATGGAACCCGCCGGGAATTCTTTTTCAAAATCTTCGTTTCTTCTTATGTCGTAATAAATGACTTTGGCGCCGAATCCTTGAGAGGCGATATGGGCCGTCTTCGCGCCTATTCGGCCCAAGCCGATTATGCCGACCGTTTTTCCGAAGAACCCGCTACCCAAAAGCAGCATCGGCGCCCAGCCTTTATACTTTCCTTTTCTGACAAACTTGTCCGACTCGACAATTCTTCTGGCGACGGCCAGCATAAGAGCGATGGAATGCTCCGCCACCGCCTCGCTCAAAACGCCCGGCGTGTTGCTCACCATCACGCCTCTTTTTTTGGCCGCTTCCAAATCTATATTGTCAAAACCGACGGCGTAATTGGCAAAAATTTTGGCGTTTGACGCCGCGTCAAAAATATCTCCGTCAATCTTATCGGTCAAAAGACAAAGCGCGGCGTCATAAGAATTATTTTTGAGAATTTTTATCAGTTCCGACTTGGACAAAACCCTGTCTTTGGGATTTATTTCCACTTCGTAGCCTTTGTCTTTTAACATCTGTATTCCGATTTCCGGAATTCTTCTGGTTATGTATATTTTCATAAATTAAATATTAACCCATCCAAAAAATAAAACAATTAAATTGAACCGACAACCGTTGTCGGTTATAATAAATTCATGCTGAGAAAAGAAAAATTCGCGCCAAGTGAATATTATCACATTTATAACCGCACCCTTTTTAATATTCCCGCATTTAAAGACAGTAAAAATTGCGATAGATTAACGCAGGCTTTTTTGCTTGCAAATTCCACTAAATCAACCCAAGCTTTTCAATTCTTAAGAAATAACCAAAATGCCACTATTAAAGAAGCATTAGAAATCGCGAGAGGTGGTGATAAATTGGTTGATGTAATTTGTTATGCGATTATGCCAGATCATTATCATATTCTTCTTAAGGAAAAGACCGAGAGAGGAATTACTAGCTTTATACACAAGTGTAACATTTCCGTCGCCAAATATATAAATACGAAAACAGAAAGACGTGGGCCTCTCTTTGAGAGTCTTTTTAAATCAAAACATATTGCAACAAATGATTATTTGCTTCATCTTTCGCTTTATATACATTTAAATCCACTTGATTTTCTTGTCGGAAAACAGTGGAGAGAACACAAAGTCCGAAATTGGAACAGAATTATAAATAAACTTATGGACTACCCTTATTCAAGTTTGAAAAATTTTTTAGATATAAATCAAGAAAACAAAATAATCTCAGGGACGAAAATAATAACCGAACAATTTCAAGACGCAAAAGAATATGAATTATTTTTGCGTGAATGGTCAGAGGAAACATTAGATGCAATAAATGATTTTACTATCGATTAACCAAAACCGACAACCGTTGTCGGTTTTAAAAAATATGGTAGTTAATAACAATGTTTTAAGCTAATATTCTTTTTTGTAATTTGTAATTTGATTTTTTAAACTTTCCACTCTTATCAGTTATTAGTCGTTCTGTTTTTCTTCGTTCTTTTTCTTCAAACCACTTTGCAATAATATAAACTATTCTTGTAAACCTATTTATACATGCCTCTACCTCTACTGTAATCTCCTGCCCGATCTCGTTCTCTTTGACAATAACTAGTTTGTGGTATTCCAAAAGGTTAAAGTTATTAAGACCACATTCAACTGTCAGTTTTAAGGGTAGAATTACAACCTAATTGTTTAACCTATGTTTAATATACTTGGGTTGATTCAGACGCTTTATCTGCCAACTCATTCATTAACTTTTCTATTCTCTCTTTTTCTTTAAAATAATTTCTTAACTCATCAATACTCGCTTTATCGTTTGAGATGTTTTCAGATATTTCCCTTAGATCAATATCTGAACCGACAACGGTTGTCGAGTTTGAAACTAATTTATATTTCCAAACAATTTCAATTTTTCTTCCGCTTTTTTACGCGCCGCTTCCACCGCCGGCGCCAAAATTTTATACGGCATTGTTTCTTCCGGATTCTCCGCCAAAAATTTCCGCAGAGCTTCCGCGTAAGCAATTCTTATTTCCGTGTTGATATGGATGTTGGCAATCCCCGCTTTTATCGCTTCTTTTATCTGACTGTCGGGAATGCCGGAACCGCCGTGCAAAACCATCGCCACTTTTTCCGGCAAAACTTTCCTTACGGCTTTTATTCTTTCAATATCCAACGCCGGCTCGTCTAAAGAAATGCCGTGACTGTTGCCGTAAGCGCCGGCAAAACGGTCTATGCCAGTTTTGTCAGCGAATTCGGCGGCTTCTTCCGGCTTGGTCAAGTCTTCCGGTTTTATTTTAATGACTTCTTTCTGAATTCTTGATTTTCCTCGCAAATAACCCAGTTCGCCCTCCACGGAAATTTCCGGATTTTTGGATTTAATATAATCCACCACTTCTTTCGTTCCTTTGATATTTTCCTTAATAGGCAACTTGGACAAGTCTATATGGACGGAATCAAAACCGGCATCAAATGCATCCTTTGCCGACTCCACCGAATGAGAATGGTCCGGATTCAGAAAAACAGGTAGGCCGTATTCTTCTTTAAAAGATTTAACGAGGGCAACCGCCTGCTTTAATCCGACAAATTTTCTTTCTCCTTCGGACAATCCTATCATTATCGGCGCGTTAAACCTTTTCGCCGCCTCCATAATCGCCCTCAACTGTTCCAAATTGGAAACATTAAAATGTCCGATGGCCAAATTGTTTTTTCGCGCCTGAAGTAAAATTTCAAAAAGTGTTTTCATTAACAATTATTTTAACACAATTATTAAAAAAATAAAAACCCCCCAACATCGGATGTCGGGGGGTTTTTATTTTGTCAGGTTTAGTAAGAATTTCTTCTTCCTCCAAATCCTCCCCTGCTGCCTCCGCCTCCGCCAAATGACCTTCTCGGCCTGTCGCCTCCTTCGGTTTTCGGCTTGGCAATATTGACAGTCAAGTTTCTTCCGGCAAAGTCCTTTTCGTTAAACATTTCTATGGCTTTGTTGGCTTCCTCTTCGGAAGACATTTCCACGAAACCGAAACCTCTTGACCTGTTGGTTTCCCTGTCCATTATGATGCTGGCTGAAGTTACCGTTCCGGCTCCGCCGAAATGATTCTTCAATTCATCTTCCGTCGTATCATAAGAAAGGCCTCCCACATATAATTTATTGTTCATTGTGTTTGGTTTTTTACTAATAAAATATCTGCGGTAAGACCTTTGTCGCGCACTTGATTAAAATGATAAGCGAACACCTACAGATTTATCCCGTTTCAAGCGAGATACGAAAGTATTGTAACAGGGTTTACTAAAAAAAACAATAAGTGTATACACAAGTTCAACAATCAATTGCAACACTTGTATTAAAATACGGGTGTTATGAAAAAATATAAAAAGGCGAACATTAAAAACAAAAGAAGGAAATTCAAGCAATTTAACTTGGATGACAGAATAAAAA
>Ga0209211_10002460_pt1 | contig 31943 bp, 35 predicted proteins | sample RifGroA2_FD_183992 | JGI IMG/M metagenome (GOLD analysis project Ga0209211, IMG submission 183992) | Groundwater microbial communities from Rifle, Colorado, USA - Groundwater A2 (SPAdes) (version 2) | ecosystem: Environmental > Aquatic > Deep subsurface > Groundwater | place: Rifle, Colorado...
AGCGGAAACGGATAAATCGCTTTCTTTGATTTCCTTTCTGATGCTGTAATTTGTTTTGGCGTTTTTGTGAAGTTTTTGCAACATAGTTATTAAGATATTACTCTTAACAACCTATCGTAGTCAAACAATTAGTTATTATAGCATAAGATCGCATTATACCGCCAACATTCATTTTAAATCATTATTGTTATCAAAAAAATGCGATAGCGTCAAAAGTGATAATATGGCCTTAAATAATGGTTAAAAAACGATTTTAAAGAATAAATTTAAACAAAAAAAAGGCGCTGATTTTATGCTCCAGCATTTTTTCAGCGCCATTTATTATTTGTTGAAGAACCGAGAAAGATTGACAGTTGGACTAAAATATGCTTGACTATGAGAAATAAATTGTTTTTTGAAAAAATGGTTAGGTCTAGCGTTAGACGACCAAAATAATGGAATATCTGCGAAAAAGAAAAAGGGGGACTTAAATGGAGGTTGAAATTAAAAAAAAGACGGTTATTGTTTGTTTTGGAATTTGTCTGACGGCATTGTTGTTTGGTTTTTTGTTCCTGATTTTCGGACCAGGTATAGAAAAGGTTACCTTCTGGTTACCGAATAATTATCAACTTATGGACACACCTCAAGAAGGCAAAGATAATCGCTCGGTAATGCCGGTATTATCAGTAGAAATAGAGGTTTTTAAGGATTTTTTCAGGAAGTATGAAGACAAGGTAGAAGTCTCAATTACCAATGAATCCGGTAACTATAATATAATTTACCGAAACCAAAAACCCCAATTTATTATTGAAAGTGTATACAAACACCGTTGTACTAAAAAGCACATTTCAGAATCAGTAATGATTGATCAAACGGGTATTATATTGTTTCTGGAATATAAAAGAGATTGGCCTGCGATTTTATTTTGTTTTGTCGGTATCTTTTTTATTTTGGTTATTGCCTTTTATCCAAAAAAACCTCAACAATAAAAAGCAAACGGGTAACATTATCCCCCCGCTCAACTATCTATACTACGATGGTTGAGCGGTTTTTTTTATTTATGCTCAATGGCTAATCTGATAATCTCCCTGGCGATTTTTTCGGCCGCGTCCGGCTTGGCGAATTGTTTGGCCGCCTCCGACATTTTCACCATTTCTTCTTTATCGGCAAAAAGGCGGTCAATTTCCGACTTCAAAATATGGGGTTTGAGATTACATTCTTCTATCACTGCGGCCGCCCCGCTTTTGGCGTAAGCGTAAGCGTTTTCTCGCTGATGTTCTTGGGCGGAGTTTTCCAAGGGAATGATTATACTCGGCAGTCCCGAAGCGGCTATTTCAAAAATTGACCCACTGCCGGCTCTGGACACGACTAAATCCGCCGCCCCGTAAGCCATTCTCATTTTACTGGACTCAAAAAAAGAGGACGGCCTATATCGGCTTTTAAATGGCGATTTTTCTAAAATCAAATCCGCCCGGCCTTTGCTCTCTTCATAATTATTTACCCCGCATTGGTGAATTATCTGATAATTAGGCAAAAGCTCGGGCAAAATATCCAGAAGATTGTCGTTGATGTTTCTAGAACCTTGCGAACCGCCGAAAACAAAAACTGTCGGCGTTCCGCTTTCCAGCTTGAAATATTCTTTTGCCCCCAAAACTTCTCTTATGAAGAATTCTTTTCTAATCGGATTACCGACGACGGCCGCTTTATTCTTGGGAAAATATTCAGCCGAACCGGCAAAAGACACGGCGATTCTTTTGGCGAACTTGCCGGCCCAGACATTAGCTTTGCCTGGCGCGGCGTCCGACTCGTGAATCATTACCGGAATGCCCAAAATTCTGGCGGCTAAAACCGGCGGAAAACTTTCATATCCGCCTTTGCTGAAGACGACATCGGGAAAGTCAAAATACATTCCCAATACCGATTTTACGATGCCTGGAATCAGTTTAATCGCGTCAATTATATTAAGAAAAGAAAAATACCTTCTTATTTTACCCGAATAAATTTTTTTAAACTTTATGCCGTTTTGCAAGAGAATGTTTTTATCGTAGGGATGTTCCGCCATATAAACAAGCTCCAGGTTGGCGATTTTTTCTTGGTCGGCCACGGCGTTAAGAGCACCAGCCACCGCTATAAGCGGATAAAAATGCCCTCCCGTTCCTCCTCCTGTCAATAATATTTTCATAAACTAAATTTTTCTGTATTTTGAGATATTCAATAGTATGCCCGCTTCAATCAAAGTCGTTATCAAAGAAGAACCTCCCTTGCTTACGAAAATCAACGGTATTCCGGTGAGCGGTAAAATCCCCGCCATCGCGGCTATATTGATAAACGATTGAACAACTATCATTATAACAATTCCGGCCCCCAGAAGTCTACCGAAGTCGTCCGGCGCTCTGATGGATATGGAAAATCCTTTGTATAAGAAAAATAAAAACAAACAGAGCAAAAACAAACTGCCGACGAATCCGAACTCTTCGGCGAACACGGCAAAAACAGAATCGCTGACCGGTTCGGGCAGATAAGTGAATTTTTGCGCGCTCATGCCGAAACCTTTTCCCGTTATGCCCCCCGCGCCTATCGCGATAAGCGATTGCTTTAACTGATAACTGGCGCCTTGCGGGTCGTAAGAAGGATTAAGAAAAACCGTTATGCGCTCCATCCGGTACGGCTCAAAGTATATCAAAGAAAAAAAAACGATTCCAATAATCGCCAGCCCGACCATCAAATGTCTGATTTTCCCGCCTCCCAAAAAAAACAAAGTCGCGCAGGTTATTATAATAACTCCCAAAGTGCCCATATCTTTTTGCAAAACCAAAAGAAATCCGGCCGACGCCAAGATTCCGGCAAAAGGCAAAAAGCCGGTTTTAAAATCGACGATACTTTTTTTCCGGGAAGAAATCCAGGCCGCGATATAAATGATAATCCCCAACTTCAAAAATTCCGACGGCTGGAAGAAAAACGGACCGACGCTTATCCATCGGCTGGCTCCGCCGTGGCTGAAACCGATTTTTGGCAAAAAAACCAAAGAGGCGATAATCAAACCGAAGATAAATAACAATAAAGCGAATTTTCGCAATATTTTATAATCAATTTTAAAAGTAAAAAAATAAAGGCCGACACAACCGATAAGGCCGTAGATAATTTGCTGAAATATTATGGAATAAAAATCCGCTCCCGCCGTTTTAACCAAAAGTCCCATTGAAGCCGAGGCAAGAATAAAAAACCCGATCAACAAAAAAATAAAAATCGTCCCAAAAAAAACATTATCCAAGCCGTGTTTTTTTTTCATTATTTTCTTAACGCTTTGCCGGGAAATAATCCCGTAGTTTTGCCCGAGCTTACAACCGCTTGTCCGTTCACAAAAACATATTGGATGCCGGAAGAAGACGCAAACGGGCTTTCGTAGGTGGCGACATCCGCGATTGTTTCCGGGTCAAACACGACCAAATCGGCTTTCCATTTTTTTTCTATCATTCCCCTGTCTTTTATCCCCAAAATTTGAGCGGGCAGGCCGGTCATTTTGAAAATCATTGTTTCCAAAGGCATTATTCCTTTCTTTTTGACTAATTGACTGATGGCGCGCGGAAACGCTCCGAACGATCTCGGATGAGGCAGGTCGTTTGTTTTTTTAGAGGAAAAATCGTAACCGACCCCGTCGGAAGAAACGGCGGAAAATTTGTCTTTGGCTATAAGTTCAAGATTAAATTCCGATATCACTTCATTGAATATGGAGACCCTTAAATCATTGACTTTCAAAAGATTCAAAATAACCTCTTCCCCGTCCCGATCGGATTCAGCGCCAATTTGTCCGATTGTTTTGCCCGGAATCCTCAGACCGGATGTGGCGGAAGCGACTGTTATTTTGTCGTAATGCAAAGTCATTTTTTTAAGATGGTCTTTTAAATCTCGGCGTCTTTTGTCATCGGGAGAAGACAAAATGAGCATGGCTTCTTCCGGAGAGTATTTCTTGAACCACGACGGGAGAGCCGCGAAAAGACTTGATCCGGTCTTGGTGTACGGAAAGAAATCGTAAGTTATTTTAATCCCTTCTTTTCTGGCTGTTTCCGCCATTTCCAAAGCTTTGGAAAAATAATTCCAGGAACTTCGCCCCAAAGATTTGAAATGTGAAATATGCATTCTTGTTTTTGAATTTCTGGCCGCCCCGATCAATCTGGAAATGGCCGGCAAAATATTCTGACCTTCGTCTTCCAGGTGGTTCTTGACGATAGCGTCATAAGGCTGAAGAACTTTGAAAATATCCGCCATTTCTTCATCGGAAAAAAAGCCCAGATCGATTAGGCCAAAATTGGCAGAGAGCCCAAATGCTCCTTGGTCTAAAGATGATTTGAGCAGAATTTTAATCTTGGCTATTTTTTGCCTGTCGGCGGCAACGGATCGCCTTATGGTGTTTAATCCAACCAATGTTCCGAAGTTCAATCCCAATTTATGCCTGTCCATTTCCGCCAGAAATTCTCTCATTGTTTGCCAGTTGATATTGATTTTTGAAGTGTCCGCCCATCGCCCTATTTCCCTGGCCGAAGATTCCCCCAAAAACGGCGCCAGAGAAGAACCGCAATTACCGCCGATGATCGTGGTAATTCCTTGGCTGACCAAACTTTCCTGGCGCGGGAAAGAAAAAATCGTCCAATGGGTGTCGGAATGATTGGTTATGTCTATAAAACCGGGCGTTACGCATTTTCCAGTCGCGTCAATGATGTTGTAAGCGGCTTCTGTTTGCAAGTCGCCTATCTTTTTTATCTCGTCGTCCATTATGCCTATATCCGTTTTTACCGGTTTGTTGCCTTTGCCGTCAAAAACCAATCCGTTTTTAATTATTGTTGAATAATGGGACATGGCTCTAAAAATTTCTAATTTCTAATTCCTAATTCCTAAAAAAATTCAAAACAAAATTCTATAGTATCGGCGACTTCCCGCCAAGAGCTACCACCATGCCAATCATGGCTAAAACGACGCTGATGACCCAAAAACGCATCACCACTTTGCAATCCGGCCAGCCCAAAGCTTGAAAATGATGATGGACGGGAGCCGCTTTGAAAATTTTCCGTCCCAGATATTTTTTAGAAAATATCTGCAAAACGGAAGAGCCGGAAGCGGCAAACAGCGGAAAAGCGATAATCGGCAAAACCGCCACGGTGTCGGTAAGAAACGCCACGGCCGTCAAAGCCGTCGTCAAGCCCAAGATTCCCGTCTCGCCCATATAAAATCTGGCCGGCGGAATATTGAACCACAAGAAAGCCAATATCCCTCCCATCATTATCCCGCAAAAAGCCGCCAAGTCTATCTGATTTTGGAAATAAGCTATCCCACCGTAAGCCGCGAATATGGCGGCAAAAATTCCGCCGGAAAGTCCGTCCAAACCGTCTATCACTCCGCCGGTAAAAATCGCCGTCATCACGAAAATAAAAAATGGAATAAAAAATATTCCCAAAACAATTTCTCCCAAAAACGGGATATAAACGCCGTCCATCCCTAGTTTATAATAAAACCAAAACGCGCCAACCAAGCCCATCAAAACGACCAACCCCATTCTTTTGGCGAAACTTATCCCTCCGCCGTTGTATTTACCGTAACCAAAAACGACAAACAAATCATCGGCCAAACCGATAAGCGATCCGGCAATCAGGCCGAAAATCGGCACCCAAGTCTGATTTCGGCTCAAAAAATTAAGTTTTTGATTCAAGTCGGAAGGAAAAAATTTAGACAACCCGTAAAATATGAGGGTTATTATAATAACGCTGACCCAAATCAGAATCCCTCCCATTCTCGGCGTGCCGATGTCTTTGTCTTTATACAATTCGGAAGTTATGGACGCATCGTCGCCGGAGAAAGTTTTTGTCCGGATACTTTTTTTCCACATCTTGTATTTGTATAGATAGCGAGTCAAAAACGGAGTCAAAACAACTCCGATAAAAAAGGCGAAAGCGGACAAGCCGAAAATTTTAACGACATTGATGGACATTTGCATATATGATACCACTATCCAAAGAAAATAACCAAATATCCGATTGCTAATTTTAAAATAAAAATACCTCGAGGATGAACAATCCTCGAGGTATTTAATTTTTTTGTTTTTTTATTTAAAAGAAACAACTGTCAGAAATCTTCCTTCTAACTCCCCGTTTTTCATCGAACGACGATGGGAGAAAAAAAGATGTTCGCCATTATCTCCTTTCTTGCAACAAGTGCACACATTCGTTGTGTGAATATTTTTATGCGACACACAATAAGATATCGCCTGTTGCTTGATCATTTTAAAAAGGTCCACAGAATAACAACATTCTTCTATCCCCGGACCAACCACTAAAATAATATCCTTCGGACGAACACCAATCCTCCGGATGACAATGCCGATGGCTTTGGAAACTATCTTTTTTTCCGCCCCGCTTCGCCCAACATGAAGCAATGAAACAAAACTTCCCGCTTTATCGGTCATCACGACAGGATAACAGTCTGCCGATGCGAGAGTGAGCACCGCTTCTCTGCATGAAGTGATGACACCGTCATGTTTTAAACCTTTAACTCTAGTCGCATCAATATTTTTTTTGTTTAGAATTAGAACACGGTTTCCGTGCCCTGTTTTTATGTGAACCCTTTTCTTTCTAAGTCCAACTCCTGCTTTTTGAAAAAAGTTTTTTACATTTTTGTTTACATCCGCATGATTTCCCCAATTCAATGACATGTTTCCATCATTTCTTTTTGAAAAAAAGACGGAAATTTTATTTTCAATAATTAAAACATCAAGCATTCTCGTTGCTTTTGTATTCATCTTTCCACCTCCTTAAAAAAGCAAAAGATATATTATTAAAATGCAATCAATTTCAATTTTAATAATACCTGTTTATTGTTTTATGTCAATGTCGATGTCAAGGCGAAATCTTGACATCGGTACCAAAAACTTATAGCCAAAACAGGCTATAAGTTAATTTTTTCAAAATGTTCCCCTTATTTAGGCGATAGCATTTTTAAGGAGAACATTTCCGCGCTTGCAAAAATTTATTAAAATGACAGACTTATTACAGTCCTTTAATCTAGCTCTTAAACATTTTTAATAAGGGTGGTGTTTGAAATTTAAACACCACCCTTTTTTTCTTTTTTCTCCGCATTCAAAAAATCTTTTGAAACCTAGTACCTTCCCTCATTGAGAATGTGACAGGAATAGATTTATAAATATACTCATTATAACAATCCGCAATGCTTCGGCTGTCCAAACTATCTCTGTATACTATGTCACTCCTCCCGTGTAAAGAAAACGTTGAAATCATATTATTAAAATTTTCTTCTTTGCCCTTGTGGAAAATTTTCAAGTAGCCGTCGTTTAAATTACTTATTAATTCTTTGATTTTAAGAAATTTATCACTAAGACAATGAATATTTATAACTATGATTTTTTTCTTTTTTAATCTGCCTAATGTTATTTTTACTTTTTCCACCTCTCTCCAATTAGGTTCAATAATTATAGCAACATTTTTTAAAACTGAAGTAGCCATAATTTCTGCTCCTTTTTTAAAAGGTCTAAAGAAATAAAATTCTGCTTTAAAGGTAGCATAGGATTTGTGAGATGTCAATACTTTCTGGTTCTTCAACAATTAGTGTGGTGAATAACTAACAAAGACGGCTCTGTTAAGCTGTAAGTGGGTCAAAACCAATTAACAAGCTAACAAAAACCATCTTTGCGGGAAGATCTGGATGAAGAAGAAAGAGAAAGACTGAATTTCTTTGCCAACCGGACGACCAACGCTTTCATTGAAGGATGCCATAACAAAATCAAACTGATTAAAAGAATGTCTTGCGGTTTCCGCAATTTCAACAATTACGTTTTGAAAATCACCTTGGCTTTCGCGCCTTTTTTGTTTCTAAGTTTTCCACACTAATTGTTGAAGAACCAGTAATGTGGAATTTCCCGTTTATACCTTTATTTAAGCCAATTTTTACTCCGTTGTCTGGCCGTCAAATTCGGGGCTTGCGGCTTCGGCTTCTGCCTTTGTCGGTCTTACAACACCGTCTTGGTGGTGCGCCGGGGCGTAAATGGTATAGAGTTTTAACGCTTCGGCCGGCGAAATGTTAATGACATTGTGTTTCGCGCCGGCCGGAACGATGACAGCGTCGCCGTCGCCGACAGTATAATCGGTCTCATTGATGACAACTTTTCCCTCGCCTTTCTCAAAACGGAAAAATTGGTCGTTGTTCGGATGAACTTCCATTCCGATTTCTTCGCCGGGCTTAAGCGACATCAGAACCAGTTGGCAATGCCCGGCTGTGTAAAGAACCTGACGGAAATTATCATTTTCCAGCGTCAGTTTTTCAATATTATTTTTATATCCTTTTTTCATTTTTTTAAATTTATTTGATAATTACTCACATAATACCGTTTGACTGAAAAGTTTTCAACTTCGGCTCTATTCTTTTGAGCAGGACGGCGTTGGTCGCCACTATAATGGAAGACACCGACATCAGCAAAGCGGAAATTTCCGGCCTTAATTGCCAGCCGAGAGAATTATAGAAAACGCCGGCCGCCACCGGAATAGCCAAGATATTATAAATCGCCGCCCAAAAAAGATTCTGTTTCATTTTCCTGACAGTAGCCTTGCTTAATCTTATCGCCGCCACGATATCCAAAGGGTCGGATTTCATCAAAACGATATTGCCCGTTTCTTTGGCCACATCCGTTCCGGCGCCGATGGCGATGCCAATATCGCTTTGAGCCAGAGCCGGCGCGTCGTTTATTCCGTCGCCGACCATCGCCACAAACTTCCCTTCGCCCTGCAATCTTTTGATATGCCCCGCTTTGTCTTGAGGCAAAACTTCAGCGTGATATTTCTCAATTCCCAATTCCCCGCCCACGACTTCCGCCACTTTGATATGGTCGCCCGTTATCATCACCGCTTCTATGCCCATCGCCTTAAGTTCGCTTATGGCCAGCTTGGCCGTCGGCTTGATCATATCGGCCGCGGCGACAAGGCCAGCAAAAATTCCGTCCACCGCCAAGAGGCTTAGAGTTTTCCCCTCTTCCACCAATTTTTTTATAATTTCAGAACCGGCGGAAATATCCACTCCCGCGCTTTGCAAAAGTTTTTCTTTCCCGACCAAAACAACTTTGCCGTTCACTTGCGCTTTTATCCCCAATCCGGCGAAAGATTCAAACTTTTCCATCGGCTTGGAAGGCATCGTTCCTTTTTTCTTGGCTTCGTCCAAAATCGCTTTGGCCAGCGGATGATTGGAACCGGCCTCAACATTGGCTTCGTATTTCAAAACCTCTTCCGCGCTGAAACCGTTATAGGCCGCGATGTCCGTGACTTTAGGCTTGCCTTCCGTCAGGGTGCCGGTTTTATCTATGACAATAGTGTTTATTTTGGAAGCGTTTTCCAAAGTGGCCGCGTCTTTGATAAGAATATTATGCTTGGCGCCGATGCCAGTGCCTACCGCCACCACCGTCGGTGTCGCCAATCCAAGCGCGTCGGGGCAAGCTATCACCACGGCGGAAATGGCGAATGTCAGCGCCGTAAAAAGCGAAGCTCCGCCGTAAAAATACCAGCCCAAAAACGCCGCCAGCCCAGAGCCTATCGCCAGCGCCACCAGCCAACCGGCCGCTTTGTCGGCGATTCTCTGGCCCGGCGCTTTGGAGTTCTGGGCGGTTTCCACCATTTTGATAATCTGGGCCAAAACCGTTTCCGAGCCGATTTGAACGGCTTTGAATTTTATCAAACCGGTCTGATTGACCGATCCGCCTATCACTTTGTCTCCCGTTTTTTTGGACAAAGGGATTGACTCGCCGGTGATAAGCGATTCGTCAATGGCCGTTTCCCCTTCCGTGATTATTCCATCCACCGGAATTTTGTCCCCCGGTTTTATAATCACGATATCGTTATGGCGAATTTCTGAACTGGGGATGACAATCTCAATCCCGCTGTTAGCGGGACGGATAACTCTGGCTTGTGGCGGAACAAGGTCAAACAATGCCCGCAAAGCGTCTGAAGTTCCTCTTCTTGATCTCATTTCCATCCAATGACCGAAGAGAACGAATGTTACCAGCATCGCCGCCGCTTCAAAAAAAGTTTCCCCTTTCAAATCGGCAAAAATCGTCATAGCGAAACTGTAAATATACGCCGCCAGCACTCCGGTGGCTATAAGCGTGGACATATCCAGAGTTTTTTTCTTCAAAGAGTAATAAGCTCCGGAGATGAAAATCCAGCCCGGCCAAAATACAACCAAAGAGGCGAGCAACAAGGAAAGCAAATTAATTCCTCCGTCCGGAAAGGCTAGACTAGCTGGCAAAGGAGTCGGCAAATTAACGCCCAAAATTTTCTGCCCCAAGGAAGAATAAAGAACGACGGGTATGGTCAGAAAGAGCGAAACAATAAAGCCGATTCTCATTTCCTTTTCCATTTTCTTGGCCATTAACGGGTCAGACATCATGGAAGCGTGGTCGTGATTCCCGTGCCCGCCTTTATGTTTGTCGGCGGGAGTTAAATGGTCGTGGCAAGAATGATTTTTGTGAGATTTATCCATATTAAAAGCCAAACCATCAAGGACGGTCCTTGATGGTTTTAGTAATCGTTATTTTTCGGCTAGAGCTTGGTTTATAACGGCCTTGACCGATTCGTATGGCTGGGCTCCGTTGATGACAAATTTTTTCCCGTTAGCGGCGACAACAATGTTGTAAGGAGTGCCTTGCGCGCCGGATTTTATGCCGTCGGCCAAATCATCGGCCACTCGTTTGGCGTATTTCCCGCTTTCTAGACATTGATTGAACTGGGCTTTATCCAAACCGGCATACTCGGCGATTTTCGGCAATTCCACCAAATCCAAACCGTCGTTGGATGGCGTTACTTCAAACAACCTGTCCAAATAAGCCCAAAATTTAGCGCTTCCGCCCTGCTCATTGGCGCATTCCAAAGCCTCCGATTCTTTCCTGGCTTTGGAATGGATGGCATCCAAAGGAAAGTGCCGATAGACCCAAGCCACTTGCCCGCTTTTGCCGTATTCGTCAATAATCTGATTCATCGTGTTGTGAAATCTCTTACAGAAAGGGCATTCCGGGTCGGAAAATTCTATCACTTTGACTTTGGCGTTGGGATTGCCTCTTATGTGGTCGGCGGAAGAAACAGGTTTGACATTATTTTCTTTGGCGGTTTCAATGGCGTTATTATCTTTTACGGCAAGATTATTTGAGGCCACGCTTCCTCCGTTCCCTTTATTATTAAAATAAAGAGCTCCCGCCACCAACGCTCCGGCGATAATTATCGCCATCGGCACGGCAAAATTATTTTTTGGCGTGATTTCCGGCTGTATGTTTAAATTTTGATTTTCCATACTAACGATTATATCAACGCCTTAAAAAAACACAAATAAAAAAATGTGCACACTTTGTAGCGATCGCATTTTTTCGTGTACATTTTTAATTTTAAACCTTGCGTTATTATCTTACGCCATCAACGCCCTCAATTCGCCGTTTTTTTTCTGCAAATCGGTTTTCAGGCCGGCGATTTCGCTGTTCGCCTTTTGGATGTCGCCGCCCACCGCCAAAATCCGCCGTTCTATCGTTTCCAAAGAAGACTTCGCGCTTCTGATACCAGTATCGGAAGTTGCCTTTTGTCTCATATTTTTCTCTCTTTCTAAAATACCCAAATCTTTTTGGAGCTTTTTTTATTCTCGTCCAAATCTTTTATTGTCCTCGGATTGTCGTTGTATAGCATATAAAAATATAATGCCTTATTTCAAAACAAGATTAAACCTCCATAAATAATCCTTGCAATGTTTGGCGTAATCCACGCCGATTCGTTTTGATTTTATTATTTCGCCCCGCGAAATTTTCAAGCCGTTATCCTCAATCCAAATATTTTTGCCGAAAACATCCAAACCGTTTAAAGTTTTGTCAATTCCAAAATGCTGGCAAACTCGTCCCGGCCCCGACACAATGTTAAACACCGAGTGTCGCACATTGTCTTCCGTCAATACTCCTCTTATTAAAACTGCTGACGGATAATTTTCTTTTTCCGTAACGATATTCAGGCAATAATACATCCCGTAAATAAGATAGGCGTAAACCGTCCCCGCTTTTTTGTATAAAGTTTCCGTTCTTTTCGTCCGCCCTTTTGAGGCGTGGCAAGCCAAATCGTCTTCTCCGCGATAAGCTTCCGTCTCAACAATCATCCCTTTTAAAATTTTTCCTTCTTTTCTGACACAAACCGTTTTGCCCAGCAAGCCTTTGGCGGCTTTCAGCGTATTTTTCTCAAAAAATTTTTTGCCCAGTTTCATTGATTAAATAACTGTCTTAAACAATAAAAGTTATCAAAAATTACGCTATCGCTTAAAAAGTGATAACATTTTTATTTAGTATTTTATTATTTCATTTTATTATTTTAACAATCGCGAAACTTCGGCGCTTATTTTTTCCGCATCTTTGGCGGATAGGCCGAATTCTCCGCTTAAATCTCGCGCCGAATACAGCAGAAGGTCTTGCGCCAAAAGCAATCCCTTCTTGGCAAACTGTTCCAGTTTGAATCCGTTGACAGAAGGCAAAATCGTGATGGGAAAAATTTTTTTGTCCAAAATCAAATTTTCCAGTTTTTTGTCTGCCGGATAATTCCAGCCAGTCAACCTAATGCCTCGGCACTTGGCGTAAGTGATGGCTTTCCCCGTAAATTTGGTGTTGGTGAACAGCCACAAGATATGAGATTTTATGTCTTTTTCTCTTCCCGCCGCTTCCTCAAATCTGGCGATATCCGCCATTCTGGCATCGCCGTACATCACCACGTCAATGTGAGTTTTTATCCCCGGCTCGTTTCTGTATTTGGCTTCCACGATGTAATGCGCGCCATCTTTTTTGGCGGACACATCAACTTCATGTTCAACGCAAGCGCCCCTCATCATTACGTTGCGTTTAGTCTCGTATCCGTACGCTTGCAAAATAATTTCCACATATTGTTCAAACAAAAATCCGGCCGGACCAAGTTCGCCTATGGCTCGCCGCAAGCCGTAGCTGGCCGCCAGATTCAAATCTTCTTTGACGAGATAATCAAGCGCGGTTCTGAAAATTTTTGTCGTGCTTTCCCCGGGAGAAATATTTTTCTCCGTCAAATCGCAAACTTTTTTCGCCAAGTCAGCTGGCGCTCCCGCCTTCTCCAGCGAACCACAAAGCTTGTCTTTGTTGAATTTTTCCCTATGTCCCGCCGATTTAATTATTTCCATATTATTGATAAAATTTTTTCCCGCCGCTTGCGTAAACTATAAAGATCAGCAAAATTCCCGCTGGTATGGAAAATAATTGATATGAGACAGGAAGAGTGCCGAGATAGGCAAAAATAAAAGCGAAAGGAGTTATGCCGATAATCGTGGCCAGCGTGTATCTTCTCCAACCCAAGACGCCAAAAATACCCAAGGCGTAACTCAAAAGGTCAACCGGTATCATAATTCTTAAAAGAACGACCGACCAAAATATTCTCTCTTGGGGAATGTGTTTATGAAGCTTTTCAAGATTATGCGCTGAAATAAACTTTTGCGCCAAAGGCAATCCGTACCTTCGGCCGATGGCGAAAGCGATGAGCGACCCTATCGTCCAGCCTAAAATACTTAACGCGGCCGTTATGGCGACTCCCCAAGCATTGGCGGCAATAGGTATCAAAGGACCGGCGCTTATCGGAGCCGCCACTGTGGCTATGACAGCTATGACTGCATAAGCAACCATTCCAAAAACCCCTCCTCTTTCCACAAAAATTTTCGCCTCTTCGCCGTATTTCTGGGAATAAAAAGCGGAAATGATAAAAAGAGCGGCAATAATCGCGACTGGAATAACGGCTTTGATTTTATTTTTCTTTGTTTCCATTATATTTAACTATAACATAACGCGCAAAGTGTGGCGTTTAATAAAACCTTTTCCTTTCGCATATTTTTTCTCCTTTAGTCTTATGGAATAAACTTATCTAAAGAAAACCTGTACAATTATTTGGGCAATCCCGACTATAGTAGCAATCACCAAAGAACCAATTGCAATATACATCGCCCTCTTACTACTTTCTCTTGCCTCCCTCAATTCATCATAATCTGTCACCATAGATACTAATTCCGAAGACGCAGTCCAAAGTCCACCATCTCCTTCAGCGCTCTTTCGGAATTCTCTATTGAATTGTCGTCCTGGAGGATTCTGAATATTTTCAATAAAGAAATTCCTTACATGACTATGATGAATATCATGGGGCTTACTCTCTAAAAACATCTCCAGTTCTTTCAGCGTAAATTCCTTTCTTTCTACACAAAATCGGGCGGCTGTTATTTGCCATGGTTCTTTTTTATCTCTCATATATAAATTAACCAAATAGTTGTCTTACACCAAAAACCAGAAGGCCAATAACACCAAGTATTATAGAAAATTTGAATCTCATAAAATTATAGTTTGCTTTTCATACAAAATCGGCAATGCGTCCTGCCTCATGCGAAATTTTGTGCCATGATTGTGGCCGGTGCGAGCGTCAAAATCTACAAGGATTTTTCCTTCATCCAACGCCTTCAAAAATCCTTCAAAACTGAATTTCTGCAACATCATTACCTTTGTGTAATGATAAAATTCTTTCTTTCGCACGATTTTCACTTCGGCTTGAACATAAAAGGCGTTGAGTAATTTTGTTCCGGCCTTATGTTCCAAATCGTCAAAACCCCAGTATGGCTGCGGGTCAAGTTCGCCAGGACCAACGCGCTTTTTCACCGACTCAACCCACGCTTTATGCCGCAAATCAGCACTCTTTGCGTCAAACGAAATCAAAATCTTTCGCTCTTTCCGATCAATCACAACTTTGAAGCCGCGATCGCTTCGCGATTGTCCGTGTATAGTTTGCCGGAAACTCATCTCTCCTTTTGGATACTTCTTGCCGTCCTCTTGATGCGCCCAGCCATATTTTGGCAGAAACACTTGAGGCACGAAGCGAATGGCGCGCGGCGAGGGCTCAATATGAAAAAGTGTTGTAAGCGAGGTTGAATTGAGGCGTTGCGCTTTTAGTTCCCATTCGGCGGTGTTTGGTATCGGCAAATTGTTTTCTTTAATCCCGAGCAAATCTTCAAGCGTATTACCAATACCTCCGGCATTTCCTTTTCGCGCGTTCGGAATAAAACCCCTTACTGAAATTTCTTTCAGTTTGGCTATCAGTTCCGGCTTTGTATAAGTTTTGGGTTTATTCTTTGCCATAGTATTACCAAAGTTTAACTTGGGCTTGATGTTGTTTTATTCTCTTTCTGGCCATTTCGCAATACTCTGGCGAAATATCAATCCCGATATAATCTCGCTTAAAGTTTATTGCGGAAATTGCCGTCGTACCCGAACCCATAAATGGGTCCAAAATTATTTTGGATTCCGTGGCTGAAACAATACGATCAATCAAGTCCACCGGAAAGGCGGCCGGATGTTCATTATTCATTTCTTGCGTAAAATCCCAAACATCACCGTGAGCGTTGGCTTTAGTAGAAAGTTTGAATTTCGGTTTAGCGATAAGATAGATAACTTCATAAGTTGGCAAGAAATATCCGGCGTTGAAATTGAGGCCGCCTTTCCGTTTCCAAATTATGACTTGGCGAACTGGAAAACCGCTCACTATGTCTTGGCGATCTTGCAATAAACCGCCCTGCACACGCCACTTGTGATTGTAGAAAATCGCGCCGTCATCAGGGATAATCCTCATCATTTCGGTCAAACAATCTCTTTGCCATTTCACATATTCGTTATGAGGCATACAATCATCGTGGTGCGAGTAACCATTTTTTAGGGCAGCGTTTGCCCATTTTCCGCCACGGCCGTCTTTCATTCCGTTGCCAGTAGAATTTTTGAGATTGTAAGGAGGCGAAGTAACCACCAAATGCACCAAGTTGTCCGGTATTTGTTTCATTATATCAACAGCGCTACCGCAAATGATTTTATTCAAAAAAGATTCTTTAGAATCCGCTCTCGTAGATTTTTTACATAGATGTTCAATTGAACGAAGCTCTTTAATTTTTGTGTCCAATATCGCCATAATTAATGTTAATAATACCTTAAAAATTGTTTCAGATAAAGGTATTTATTTTTCTGCGGGACCTGGACTCGAACCAAGATACTCGCCTTCAAAGGGCGATGTCCTACCATTAGACGATCCCGCAATGTTTCTATAATAATCCGCTATTTATTCTGGCCGATTATCGCCAATAAGGCAAGTTCCAACGGAGTCTGGGGCAGATAGGAACGGGAGCGGGTTTCGTAATATTCCAGCATTATTTTCAGCGCTTTTTCCAGCTCCCCCGGCTTGGCCGCATCTTTGTATTTCTCTAAAAACTTGAATTCATTTTCACTGTATGAATCTTGAATTTGTTTTTTCATCGCCGGAGCCAGTTTGAACAGAATAACCGAACGCAAATCTCTTAAGATCATTTTGTAAAGAATTTTTACGTCAATGTTTTTCTCCATTGCCGTTTGAATGGCTTCCAACCCGCTTTCCGCTTTTTTCTCCAAAACGGCGGTAAGAAACTTTTCTATCAATTCTCTCGGCGGGGCGGACAAAAATCGGCGGGCGGTTTCTTCCGTGATTTTCTTCTCGCCTGAAGAAATCAACTGATCCAAAATCCCCTGGGCGTCGCGAAACGACCCTTCGGCGCAAAGAGCGATAAGGCCGGCTGTCCCGTCGTCTATCTCAAAGCCTTCTTTTTGGGCGATATTTTTCAAAGCCTTCTTTAACACTTCTTCGGAAATTTTGCGGAAAGAAAAATTCTGGCAACGAGAAATTATCGTCTCCGGCATTTTGTCCAGTTCCGTGGTGGCCAAGATGAAAATGGTGTGCGCCGGGGGTTCTTCCAAAGTTTTCAAAAGCGCGTTGAAAGCTTCTTTGGTCAGCATATGCGCCTCGTCTATGATATAGACTTTGACGTTTCCCCGCATCGGGGAAAATCTAACGGCTTCTCTTAACGCCCGTATCTCGTCTATGCCCCGCGAAGATGCGGCGTCAATTTCTATCAGGTCAATATCGGAGCATCCCGCTTCTTTGGCCAAAATTCTAGCCAAACTCGTCTTGCCCGTCCCTCGGGAACCGGAGAAAAGATAAGCGTGGGAAATCCGCCCCGTTTTAACGGCGTTTTTCAAAATCGGAACGATATGATCCTGCCCCAAAACTTCTTCAAAGCTCTGCGGCCGATATTTGCGATAAAGAACTGTAGACATTTTATTGTAAAAAGGATTTTGGCAAAAATATTTTTATTTCTTCCGGTCTCAATAATCTTACGTCGTCGGAAACTTTCGTCAAACCGAAAGACTGCCCTTTTGCTATCCCCACATAACAAACTTTTTTGCCGAGTGAATTAACCTCTTCAACAGCCGGTACCAAATCCGTATCAGAGCTTAATAAATATGCCGTATCGTATTTATCTTCCCTTGCGTATCTGATCATTTCAACCGCTATTTTCACATCAACGCCTTTTTCGTGAAATGTTTTGTCCGGATGCTGAATCAAATGTCCGAAAACCGTAGAAATGTTTTTATTTTGCAATCTGCTAATCAGTTTTTGCTGATCAGCGTACATTTTTTCCGATTTCTCGCTGTTGCGTTGTCTTTTTAAAGCGCCAATATAATAACGAGCATCTGATAAATTGTCGGGAACAACTAGCCACTCGCAAAATCTTTTAAAATCAAAATCCAGCAAAGAAAATTTTCCGCCTAACTGCAAAGACAATTCTTTCAACTTAAAGTAAAAATTATTCCCATCAATAAAAACAAATGCCTTATTCATAAATGTGGACAAAAAAACTGCCGTCCCGGCAATAATGCCGAGAAGGCAGTGAGATTAATGCCTTAACATTAAACAATCGCTCGCTGGAAGTCAAGCGGTTTGCAAACGCAAGTAAAAATTTTACATAATTATCTTTTTTCATAACGATAGAGCTACTGGCTTTTATTGTATCAATTTTATCGTTTATTTGAAACAGGCAAAGCCAGCGCCAGATGTTCCAGAATCATTTTGGCCGACGCTCCTCGGTCGGAGATAAATTGCCGGCTTCGGGAAAATTCTTCCAGAGCGGTTGAGATTTTTTTATCTTTGTCCGGTGATCTTAATTCTTTTTCCAATAAAAACTCCAAGACATTTAAAAATTGGACGGCTTTTTGCTTGTTCGCAGACGATTCCGACAATAATTCATTTTCCTCGCCGCTTTTCGCGGACAACTTTTTTACCATTTCCAATCTTTTGTTGGGCAAAGCGGCCAAAAAATTTTTACCGGTTTCCAGCAATTCTTTTTCTAATTCTTCTTTGCCGGAAAAAACATCAATGACAGTCAGTCTTGAGCGAAGGGTTGGTATGACACTTTCCATCGACGGTGCGATTATGAAAAAATGGATTTTTTCGCCCGGTTCTTCCAGAGTCTTTAAAAGAGCGTTGGACGATTCCATATTGAAGGAAAAAACTTCCATCACCAAAACTTTTCCCCGGCCGGAAAAAGATTTCGTGGCCGCCCAGCTCGTCAGATTATGGCTGTCGTTTATGCCAAACAATCCAAATCGCCTGAATGAAAAATCCGGATGAGATTCCAAATTATCTTCCGCAAGTATGACTCTGGCCGCTTCCTCGGCCATTTTTTTGCCGGCTTCCCCGTCCCCGCAAAGCAAATAAGCGTGATGAAATTCCCTTTTCTCAATATGAGCTTTTAGAATCGGGCGCATAAAACTACTTCTTTGCTATAATGCTCTTCTTGTAGGTGTCCAAGTGGTCCAGAGCCAAACCGGCGCCTTTGGCGACACAGAGCAGGGCATCGTCGGCCACTCGGGCCTTTACGCCGGTTGAGCGAAAAACCAGCTCGTCAATATTCCTCAAAAGCGACGAACCGCCGGTCATCGTGATGCCGTTGTCTATGATGTCGGAGGCAAGCTCGGGCGGGGTTTCCTGCAAGACATTTTTGATGACCTTCATCATATCTTTGAGTTCGGAATCAATGGCTTTCACCACCTCGTTGGTGGTAATTTCCGCCGCTCGGGGCAAGCCGGTCAGAAAATCCCGGCCTTTTATTTTGTAGACCATTTCTTCGTCCACCAAAACCGCCGAACCGATTTTTATTTTTATATCTTCGGCCGTCCTATCGCCGATAAACAGATTGAAATTTTTCTTGATGTAATCGGCGATGGCCTGATTGATTTTGTCTCCGGCGCACTTCAACGACGCGGAAGCGACGATGCCTCCCAAAGAAATGACGGCCGCGTCCGTCGTTCCTCCGCCGATGTCAACCACCATATGCCCGATCGGCTCTTGGATGGAAATACCGGCGCCGATAGCGGCCAAAATCGGCTCTTTCATCACATAAGCCGCTTTGGCTCCGGCTTTTATGGCCGCTTCCACCACCGCCCTTCTTTCGGTGGAAGAAACGCCAGCCGGCACCGAAACCAGCACCTCCGGCTTGGCCAAATTCCATTTTCCCATCGCTTTGGAGATGAAATATTTCAGCATCGCTTCCGTCACTCTGTAATCGGCGATAACGCCGTCTTTCATCGGCCGGTAAGCGGTGATGGTGTCCGGAGTTCGGCCGATCATCGCTCTGGCTTCGTCCCCCACCGCCATAACTTTATTGTCCGGCAAAGAAATGGCCACCACGGACGGCTCGTTTAAAACCACTCCCTTGCCGGGAACGAAAACCAGTGTGTTGGCCGTGCCCAAATCAATACCTAATTTTTTATTGAAAAATCCCATGTTATTTAACTTCCACTCTCTCTATGTCCGCTCCGATACTTTTTAATCTTCCGCAAATGTCTTCGTAACCTCTTTCTATAGTATATGTATTTTTTAGCGCGGATTGGCCTTTGGCGGCAAGCATAGCTATCAGTATTATGGCAGAAGGACGCAAGGCGGGCAAACAAGTGATTTCCGCCGGTTTGAACTCCGTCGGCCCTTTTATAAAAACCCGATGAGTGTCGGCCAAATCTATTTTGGCTCCCAATCGGTTTAATTCCGTGTAATATATGGCGCGATTTTCATAAACCCAATCATGAATCAAAGTTTCTCCGACGGCCTGCGCGGCGATGGGAACGAAAAACGGAAGGTTATCTATGTTGAGACCGGGATATGGCCGGCCGTAAATTTTTTCTTCCGGCGCGATCAGTTCCGATGGATATGTTTTTATGTCCGCCAATCGGGCGAATCCGTTTTCCGATTTATATTCGCGGACAATTTTATATTTAAACCCCATTTTTCCCAGTTTGAACAATTCCAGCTCCAAAAAATCCAACGGGCATCGCCTGATAATAATTGAAGATTTCGTCACGATGGCCGCCGCCAGAAAAAACATCGCTTCTATCGGGTCTTCGCTTAATTGAAAAGAATATTCTTGATTGATATTTTCTTTGCCGAAAATGGTCAAAGTGGTCGTTCCTATTCCTTCTATTTTCACGCCCAAGCCATCAAGGAAATGGCATAAATCCTGGACTTGATAATTGGCCGAGGCGAATTTTATAACCGTTTTCCCTCCAATAAGCGCCGCCGCCAAAATAGCGTTTTCCGTCGCCGTATCGCCGGATTCGTACATTATTATATTTTCGCAAGGAAGCAGCTTATTCCGGCTGATTTCGTATTCGTTTTCCTTAACCTTTATTTTTATTCCGAACTTTTCCAGCGCGTAAAGATGAGGCGTAACCGTTCTTTTTCCCAACTTACAGCCACCGGAAAAAGGCAGAGAGAATTTTTTGAATTTATGGACCAAAATCCCTATCAGTAAAATCATTATTCTGGTTTTCAAAGCGGCTTCAATATCCAATTTTTCCAATTTTAATTTTTCGGGCGGAGACACTTTCAAATTTTTACCCTGCCAGGCCGTTTTCACCCCAATGCTTTCCATTATTTCTATTATCCTGAAAACTTCCTCAATTTTCGGCAGATTTATTATTGTCGTCTTGCCGTCATTCAAAAGAGAGGCCAGCAAAATCGCCACCGCCGAATTTTTGGAAGAATTGACCGTTATTTCTCCTTTCAATTTTTTCCCGCCGTTGATTATGTAATTTGTCACAAAACAATAATAATGTTTTTGAATTTTTTTACAAACAAAAAAATTCAAAAATCCGATATTTCTACAAAGAGAAATTTTTGAGCAGTTCTTCCACCGGGTCGGCGGTGGCGGCGCCGCTGAAATCGCTTTTTTCGTCCAGATGTTCGCTTGCGGAAGGCGCACTTTTATTTTCCACTATTCCGCTGATGCTTTTACCGTCACTTGTTCCGCTTGGGACATTATTTTCGTTTTCTTTCGTCATCCTGCTCAAGAAAGCGTTTAGCTCCTCGTTAGAGAAAAAGTTTATGGAGATAGTCCCCCGCCCTCCCGTCATTTCTATCTGGACTTTTGTCCCCAAGGTGTCGGCCAGTTTTTTCTCCATTAATTTCAGTTCCGCATTGACGCTTTCTTCGGCCGCCAGTATTCCGTTGACCATATTTCTGGTTATTTTTTCAACCAGTCGAACGCTCATTTTTTTCCCGATGATGTCTCGGTAAAGAGCCATCTGCTCTTCCAGTTTCCCATCCAAAGCCAAAAGCGCCCGACAATGGCCTTCGCTTATATCGCCCTTTGTCAGTCCGCTTTGGATTTCTTCCGGCAACATCAAGAGCCTTATCGTGTTGCTGACATATTCTCGGCTTTTGCCGACGCGAGTAGCCACTTCGTGGTGTTTAAGTTTGAAATCATTTACCAATTTGCCGAACGCCATCGCCCGGTCAATGGCGTTAAGGTCTTCTCTTTGCAAGTTCTCAATTATGGCCAGTTCCAGTTTCGTCTTCTCGTCGCTTTCTTTCCTGATGACCACCGGCACCTGGCTTAGACCGGCCAATTTTGAAGCCCTTAATCTTCTCTCTCCGGCGATAAGCTCGTATTCCACCGAAATGCCACTCTCGTTTTCCGTTTCTTTTCTGATAACAACCAAAGGCTGAAGCACACCGTACTGTCTGATTGATTCGGACAAGTCTTTTAATTTTTCCAAATCAAACTCCGTTCTCGGCTGTTGAGAGTTCGGCCTTATTTTGCCGACTTCAATAAGAAAAACGCTTCCCAGTGTCGCTAAATCATTTTCTGTCATAAATTTATTATATCGCAGAGACTTATTGACGCAAGAGGTATTTAGGCATTATGATAATCAATATATTTTAAATGCCGGTGTGGCGGAATTGGCATACGCGCGCGACTCAAAATCGCGTCCCGCAAGGGTTGTGGGTTCAAGTCCCACCACCGGCACCAAGTTATTTCTTCGGAATCCAGCCTCGTTCATATTTTAGGAGAGGCAAATTGTCCCAATTTTCAATTATCGGCGCAATGAACTTCCATGAAGCCGCCACTTCCTCGGCGCCGGCAAAAAGCGTTTGGTCGCCCGCGATGCAATCAAATATGATTCGCTCGTAAGCATCCGGCGCTTTTTTCGCATCTCCGCTTTTTTCGCGGGAAAATGAAAGCGTTTTCGGGTCAAGTTTCATCTCAAAGCCGGGCCGTTTCGTCCAGAAAGAAATATCAATCCCTTCATCGGGCTGAATGCGAAAAACAATCGTGTTTTGAGAAACATGCCCGGCGTTCGGCGGACAAAGGTATGAATCTTTTTTTCTAAAAACCACTTCAATTTCCACGGCGGACTTTCCCAGCCTCTTTCCGCTTTCAAGATAAAACGGGACGCCTTTCCATCTCTCGTTTTCTATATGAGCTTCCACGCGAAAGTAAGTTTCGGTTTTTGAGTTCGGCCTTACGGACGGCTCTTCCAGATAACCTGCATATTGTCCGCGCTTAACAAATTTGGTAATCTCTTTTTTCCCAATCAAACGAAACTCGCTTAACACTTTTGCCCTTGACCGACGCATCGCTCCGGCTTCAAAAACACCCGGGTCCTCCATGGCGATAAACGCCAACATCTGCAACATATGATTCTGCCCCACGTCGCGCAACGCTCCGATTTGATCATAAAACGCCCCCCTTCCTTCTATGCCGATTTTTTCCCACAAGCGAATATTCACCCTCTCAATGAACTGACTGCTCCAAAGATGCTCCAGAAACGAATTGGAAAAGCGGAAAGCGAGAATGTTCTGCATGAACTCTTTGCCCATATAATGGTCAACGCGGAATATTTGATTTTCTTTGAAAAGCGCGCCCATTTTTTGATCCAGTTTTTCCGCCGTATATATATCGCTTCCAAACGGCTTTTCCACAAGCACCCGCGTCCAACCGCCATTGCCGGCGCAAATGTCGGACAATCCGCTCTTGCTCATTTGCTCAAAAATCGTCTCATACATTTCCGGCGGAACGGATAGGTGGAAAAGTTTGGCGCGGCACACGCCCGATTTTTTATCTATTTCCAAAAGTTTGTCCGCCAGCGCCTTATAAAATTCTTCTTTGCCAAAGTCGCCTGAAACATACGAAAAATTGGCGACAAAATCTTTTATTTCCACCGTTAATGTTCCGCTGTTTTTTTCTTTCAAAATATCTTCCGCGTATTTCTTCAGATCATCATCAGACCACTCTCTTCTGGCAAAACCGATAATAGAAAATCTTTCGGGCAAGTTTCCGCTTATGAAAAGATTCCACAAGTCCGGTATTAATTTCCGGCGGGCAAGGTCTCCGGTTATGCCGAAAATAACGATAGTAACCGGGGACATTAAGTTTTTCGTTTTTTTCATGGTTGATGATATAATATCTTTAATAACCCAATACTGTCAAAGTAAAATGGAAAATAAAATAAACGAACTTAAAGCCAAGAGCTTGGATTTGGAAAAACGCTTTAAAATGCTGCTTATAATGATAAGATCTTAAAAATTTGCATTTGTTTTTAAGGTATGCTATATTAGTATTGGATTAGCAACATTAACAAATTTATAAGGGAAGCTGGTTGTTTTTTAAAAAACATGGTGGTACTATTTTTTAAACCACAAATAAAAACCAAAACAACCCTTTCCCCATATTACAATGCCGTCCAATGAGACGGCTTCCAAATAAACACCAGCACAGACACTCTAGTTTGCCTGGTGTCTTTTTTTATTACAAAAAGAAAAGGGAACCCACGCGAGTTCCCTTTTTGTTTTGAGGGCGGTTATTTACAATTTTAAAAAACTAACATCCTGTTCTGCAAAAACTAACATCCTGTTCTGCTTTTATCTGTTTTTAACCATTCTCTTGCGGCTAGAATAGCCGCTTCTATTGAGTTAATTGCCATAAGGAAAAATTTTTCTTCAGAGTTTTTACTATCAAAATCTTTATTTATTTTCCTTGACAATGCTTCCATATGACTCAATGAGTTTTCCTTTTTTTCACTTTCCCCTATTTTTTCATTTAGCACATAACAAGTTCTGTGAAAAATGTTTATGATTTTTCCAAGCCATTTTTCACAATATGCTAGAGCCTTTTTTCTTGGTATTTTGTTTTTAAGAGAAATTCCCACCGTCGCTCACCCCCTTTCGTTAGGTGAAAAAAATTTTATCTATCAAATAACGCCCTTATATTATCAAAAACTCAAATAGTATTATTTTTTGAAAATCTGTTGCCAATAATACAGCGAGTTTTTGGTTGGTTTTTAAAAGACCTCTTTACATTTAGCCTAGTCCTTTAAAAAATACTGTCAATCCCGCTCCGGAGCGGGATTGTTTCACCTGCCTGCCGGCAGGCAGGTCTGCCAATTTTTGGCTTTCAGGGCTTTTCGGGCGGCGTCTTGTTCCGCTTCCTGTTTGGAAGCGCCTTTGCCTTCCGCCATCAATTTGTCGCCCAAAAACACACCCATAGTAAAAACTTTTTCGTGGTCGGGACCGGATTCGGCCAAAACTTTATATGACGGGGTGACGCTTTCCATCTCTTGCGCCTTCTCCTGAAATAAACTCTTGGCGTCTATCCATAATTTTTTCTCAATCACTTCTTCAATTTTGCCGAAAAGATTTTTTTTCAAAAAGCTGAAAGTTTCTTCATATCCGCCATTAAGATAAATCGCCCCGATAACCGCTTCCAAAGCGTTGGCCAGAATATATTGCCTCGCTTTGCCCAAGCTCTTGGCTTCCCCTTTGGAAAGAAGCAAGAAATCGCCGATATTAAGCTCGCTGGCGGCTTCGGAAAGCGTAACGGAATTGACCAGCGCCGCTCTTAACGCCGTCATTTCCCCTTCCGTTTTTTTGGGATATTTTTTGTACAAATATTCGGTTGTGGCCATTTCCAGCGCGGCATCGCCCAAAAATTCCAGCCGTTCGTTTTGTTCCAAAGCCAAAGACGGATTCTCGTTCAGATAAGACCTATGGGTGAAAGCCTGCCGGAGCAGATTTTGGTCTTTAAAATTTACGCCTATTTTTTCTTCAAATTTTGAGAAGTTCATTTTTTATTCAATTCTTTTATCGCTTCCGCCAAAATACCCCTTATCTCGTCATACATTTTAAGCTCGGGTAATTCTTTCATCTTTAACCATTTAGCATCGTCCAAACCGCCCGTCTGTTTGAGTTTTATATCGTCATTTTTGGCCAAGGCGAGAAAATAAGTGACGCTTTTTTTGATTTTTCCTTTTTCCGGATCGGAGGCCAAATATTCGTTCTTGCCCAATTCTTTGCCCACCTCCACATCCAAGCCTATTTCTTCCGCTATCTCTCTTTTCGCTCCGTCAGCTGCGTTCTCGCCTTCCTCTATTCTTCCTTTAGAAAGCGTCCAGTAGCCGAAAATATCATGGACGAGGGCGAATTCCGTATTATCGCCATTTTTCTTGTATACAACCGCCCCGGCAAGTTTTTCTTCAATAAATTTTTCCGGTTCTTTTTCTTTTTTTTCATCCTCTTCTTCTCCGCCCATTTCCCGATAGACGGTGCCAAGAACTCCGTTGACGAATTTTCCGGAAGAATCGCCGCCGAAAGTTTTAGCCAATTCAATGGCTTCGTTTATGGCAACTTTGTTTGGCACTTCTTTTTTGTTGCCGAAAAGCAATTCAAAAAGCCCGATTCTTAAGACATTTCTGTCCACAGCGGCAATTTGGTCCAACGGCCATTCTGGAGCCGCCTTTTCTATGATGCTGTCTATCTTTTTTTGTTTTTTGATAACGCCTTTTATCAAGGCTTCCACGAAAACGGAATCTTCAAGACCGGGGGCGAATTGCTCCACATTGCGTTTTATGATTGTGTCTATTTTTGATTTATCCTGTCCGCTAAAATCCCATTCAAAAAGGGATTGCATCGCTACGCTTCTGGATAAATGCCTATTTGCCATAATTTTAAAAAATCAAAACATCAAACTGAAACGAATTTAAAAATCTTATTTTCCTTCTTTTTCCGCAAGCTCTTGTTCCTTGGCCTTCCTCTCTTTTTTGTTCAGTTTAGCCAAGACATCAATGACTTGTCGCCCTTTATATTCGCCGCAATTAAGGCAAACCGTGTGGGGCAAAGCTTGAGTTCCGCATTTTTTGCAAACCGTAAACTGCGCCGCTTTAAGCGCGTGATGAGCTCTTCTGTTCCCCGTATGAGAACGGGTGCTTCGCATTCTAACTACCATATTATTTGCAATTATACACGATTATCCGTTCTCCGCAAGGTTAACGACACTTCCGCAAAATGTCTTCCGGTGGATTTCGCAGAAGCCGTGTTTGATTAGGCTAATGATTCTTTTTGTTTTTTATTTTTGCCATAAAATCAACTTTTTTAAGCGTTAATTTTACAATATTCCGAGAATAAGTCATTTTTATGGGATGCTTTTTTGATTCTATCCATAATCAAATTCCAAATTTCAATAGAAATATTGTATTTTTTCAAAAGTAAAGGAATTTTTTCTTTTTTAGCTATTTCATAAATAAATAAAACAGTATCTAATGTGTGATAGGGTATTCCCCTAAATTCTGGCAATTCACCACATCCGCCACACACAATACTCGCATCCTTAGATACACCCTCAGCTAAATCATCTAAGTTTAAATGACTAGCTAAAAATTTTAACTGATGTTTTAATAAACCTCCGATCGGATCAAAATCACCAACAAGAGCTCCTTTGGGATACCAACCAACCAACCTTTCTGTTCCGTTTATCGTCCCCATATAAAGACGACCATCGTTTTTAGCTATTGTTCTTATTATCAAGTCACATAAACGCACATCAAGAGTAGCTTCAAACAACAAGTCAGGATTAATAATCCCCATATTTTTTAATAATTTATCTCTAATACCCCCAGAATCAACTTCTTGAACAGCAACACCAAGATTTTTTGCATAATTTTTGGCCGTTTCTATGCCTTCTTTGGAAAATTGAGTGTTTTTTATTATTACTACCTTAACATTATTCTTACCAAGCGCTCTTACAGCCAGATAACAAGATACCGAAGAGTCCACTCCGCCACTAAGACCCATCACCACTTTTTTATCGCCAACCTTAACACGAATAAACTCAACTAGTTTATTCTCAATAACTCGATAATCAGCTTTATTAAAATTAAAATTCATTTTTTATTTCAAATAAAAACAACTCCTTAATTCATGGTCTGAAACATATCTTAACGCTTGATTGTAAATAGCTCAAATGGAGCTCAACGGCTTCTTTTATGTTTTTCATCAATTCGTCTAGGGTTTTTCCTTGTGTTACTACCGGCAAATCAATTCCTTGCGCCACATAGTATTTTTCGCCCTTGTTTATATAAAATTGGATGATATTCTTCATAATTAAACTAATAATAGCATACCTTAAAAACAAATGCAGCAACTGCATTACCCCGCCGTTTTTTTAAAAAACCCTAAAACACAACTATCACGCATATTTGCGATAGGAATTATGTGTGATAGTTGCGGTATTTATGCGATATTTATAAAAACCCCGCGACGCTTCCGCAAAAAGTCTTCCGGTGGATTTCGCAGAAGCCGTGTTTGATTATTTTTTCAAAATGTTTTTTGGTGCCGTAGCCTTTGTGCTCATTAAAGCAGTATTCGGGATATTTTTTGTGCATACTTATCATCACCCTGTCTCTTGAAACTTTGGCGACAATGGAACCGGCGGAAATAAGCGGGATTTTCTCGTCTCCTTTTATGATAGTTTCCTGATTATACTTTTCCGGCGCGTAAAGCGAGCCGTCCAGCAGAACCAAATCTGGCTGGCGGGAAAATTTTTCCAAAACTTTTTCCGCGCCGAATATGACCGCCTTCCGTATGCCGAACTTGTCTATCGCTTCATTGCTCACGAAAATATGATGGCATTCAAACTCCGGATTTTCCCGCAGAATCTTAAACCACTCTTCCCTTTTCTTGGCGCTTAACTTTTTGGAATCTTTAATATTATTTAATAGTTTGGGATTTAATAATGTGAAATTTGAATTTTGAATTTTTTTGGAAATTGGAAATTGGAAATTGGAAATTGCCGCTGTTCCCACCGCCCCCACACAAACCGGCCCCGCCAACGGCCCCCTTCCCGCCTCATCTATCCCGACGATAAAAATTCCTTTTTCCATAAAACCTTGACACAAGACATGAACTTGTTAATATATAATTGTATTGCTAGGGAAAAGCACTTCTTAGGGTTCCGTCCTTGAGCGGTGCTTTTTCATTTTGTATTCCAGCTTACAGCGATTGGTTTAACGCCACAAATCCAATGAATATATATGCCTTTTTAACGCCGTATTTTTCGGCAAGATAAATTCTGAATTTTTGATAATTCAACTTCCAGCCAAGTTTTTGAATGCCTAAATTCAGATTTTGGCTGTCTATAAAAGCGTAATTATTAGATTCTTTTTTCATTGTTTTTTATATTCAACAATTTACAGTATAGCAGATTGAGTTTTAATATAAAAAAATACCCCCGATTTGCCTGTGCCAGATAGCGAAGCAAACCGAGGGTTAATATATCAAGAGAACAAAGGAACTAAATTTTATTGAAGCAAAAAAAGGCCTGATCGACATACAATTTAGCCTTGAAGTGGATAAAGACAAACGAGAATTCACCGTCCTGGTAATCTTTTATGCACGGCATTCTGTGAGAGCCTTTACTATCGATCAAAAGATATCTCTTTTTGTCGAAGGAGATATACCGAAAATCTTTCGGGAGGATCTTTCGCTTTTGTTCAAAAACGATCATCAACCCCTGTGAACCGATATAAATCGCTTTTTTTGTGTCTAGAAACGCCATGCGTTCCTTCGATGTGGTCTCGCCACCGACGACTTGCCTGAACGCGCGAACGCGGAGCTTGTCACCACGCTTAATGGCGTGAGATGGGTTCGGGAATCTCTTAATACCACGAAGGAAATTGGTAAGGTTATCTTCATCGGGAAGGATATTTCCGTAGTACTTTTCGCGAAATTTTTTCAACCGCGTCATAGCGCTATAACTATTGGGTACCGTAATAGTACCAAGGTCTGCGAGCAATGTGAACTTTTCTGTTTTGCTGATGATAGTATTCATCGCTTTGTCCTTTCTTTAAAAGTGCGTTCCGGAAATCTGCCGGATTCAGTCGCAAGAAAAATCTTGCTATATCTGCTTGCACTATACACGCAAACCATATTTTGTCAATCTTGTGGTTGCTCTCATTTTATATTTTAAAAATCCTGCGCTATTTCTGCTCCAGCAGATTTAAGATACACATTTTGTTTTCTCTAAATCATACCACTAATTCTGCTGGAGCATTTTTAAGCGTAGAATTTTATAATGACTTACTTTGACCTTAAATTTTGATATAATGATAATGTTATAATCAATTTTATGCCGTCTAAATTCGTCCATCTTCATACGCATTCGCATTATTCCCTGCTGGACGGGCTGATAAAAATTGACGATTTGGTGGACGAAGCCGTAAAGCTGGGGATGCCCGCCATCGCCTTAACCGATCACGGCAATATGTATGGGACGATTGAGTTTTACAAAAAATGCCATAAGGCTGGGATTAAGCCGATAATCGGAGTGGAGACCTACATCGCCCTTGAGTCAATGCTCCAAAAGCGCCCGAACATAGACAACAAACGGCACCACTTGATCCTTTTGGCCAAAAACGAAACCGGCTACAAAAATCTTTTGAAAATCGTAACTGCCAGCTACTTGGAAGGATATTATTACAAGCCCAGGGTGGACAAAGAATTTCTCAAAAAACATCATGAAGGATTGATCGCTCTGTCCGCCTGCATGGCCGGAGAAGTTTCCAGAATGATAGAAAGAAAAGACCCGGAGAGAGCGGAAAAAGCGGCCAGAGAATATGAAGACATTTTCGGCAAAGGGAATTTTTACATAGAAATAAGCCATCATCCGGATATAGAAAAACATAGCGACATTCAAAAAGGCCTAGTTGAACTGGCTAGAAAAACGGGCACTCCGCTTGTTGCAACCCAAGATGTCCACTACTTGAAACCCGAAGACGCTATGGCCCAAGACATCTTGGTGGCCATCCAAACCAACGCCGAACTGGCCGATGCCAACCGCCTCACCATGAAGCTGGACGACTTCTCTATGAAATCCGGAGAGGAAATGGAAAAATTGTTCAAAGACAACCCGGACGCAGTGGAAAACACTTTCAAAATCGCCGAGATGTGCGATGTCAAATTAAGTTTGGGCAAGTGGGTTTTTCCCAAACTGGAATTGGAGGGAAACAAAAATCCGGAAGAATATCTGATTGAAAGCGCCAGACATAATTATTCAAACATATTCGGCGCGAACGATGCCGACGGAGAAGTCAAAAAAAGGCTGGAGTACGAGCTGGAAATCATCACATCCAAAGGCTACGCTCCGTATTTCTTGATAGTGGCCGACCTGATAAACTTCGCCCGAAGCCAAAAAATAATGACCAACACCAGAGGTTCCGCCGCCGGTTCCGTCGTCTCTTATGTCTTAGGTATCACTAATGTAGACCCGATAAAATACGCCTTGCCTTTTGAAAGATTTCTTAATCCTTACCGCCCGTCTCCGCCCGATATTGATATGGACTTCGCCGACGACCGAAGAGAAGAAATTTTGGAATACACCAAACGGAAATACGGCAAAAATCACGTCGCTCAAATCGGCACTTTCGGCACCATGATGGCGAGAGGTTCGGTCAGAGATGTTACCCGCGCTTTGGGCAAACCCTATGAATTGGGCGACAGAATTTCCAAGCTCATACCGATGGGCTCTCAAGGATTCCCCATGACTATAGACCAAGCCTTGAGCATCGCGCCGGAATTGGCCGAGATGTATAAAAAAGAAAACGAAGTCAAAGAAATAATAGACATCGCCAAAAAAATAGAAGGCGGCGCCAGACACGTTTCGGTGCACGCCGCCGGAGTCGTCATCTCGCCGACCGACCTGACCGATTACGTTCCTCTCCAATTTGAGCCGAATGGCGACAAAATCATCACCCAATACGATATGTATTCGGTGGAAGAAGCCGGTTTGCTTAAAATGGACTTTTTGGGGATAAAAAACTTATCCACCCTTGGCAACTCCGTTGAATTGGTAAGGCAAAGGAGAGGTATAGAAATAGACATTGAAAATATCCCTTTGGACGACAAAAAAACTTTTGAGCATTTGGCCAAAGGAGAAACGATAGGGCTGTTTCAGCTTGGCGGAAGCGGGATGACCAGATACTTGAAAGAATTAAAGCCGACGACCGTTACGGACATAATGGCTATGATCGCCCTTTTCCGCCCCGGTCCGATGGCCAACATCCCGACTTACATCAAAAGAAAGCATAAACAGGAACCAATAACTTACCTTGACCCGCGTTTGGAAAAAATTTTGGACAAAACTTACGGCGTTGTTACTTATCAGGAAGATGTTCTTCTTATCGCCATTGAACTGGCTGGTTACAACTGGGACACGGTGGACAAGTTCCGCAAAGCCATCGGCAAAAAAATTCCCGAAGAAATGGCCAAGCAGGAAAAGATATTCATAGAAGGCTGCCAAAAGCATGGCGGGCTTTCTCCGCAAAAAGCGGAGGAGCTTTGGCGGTTGTTTGACCCGTTCAAAAGTTACGCCTTCAACAAAGCCCACGCCGCTTCTTACGCTAAAGTGACTTACCAGACGGCTTATATGAAGGCTAATTATCCGGC
>Ga0209211_10002461_pt1 | contig 31934 bp, 47 predicted proteins | sample RifGroA2_FD_183992 | JGI IMG/M metagenome (GOLD analysis project Ga0209211, IMG submission 183992) | Groundwater microbial communities from Rifle, Colorado, USA - Groundwater A2 (SPAdes) (version 2) | ecosystem: Environmental > Aquatic > Deep subsurface > Groundwater | place: Rifle, Colorado...
ACTTTGAATTACGAAACTCGATTTGCTACAATATGTTTGTCTTGAGTTAGTTGCTTTTCTCAAGGCAGTTGCTTGAGAAATAACCTTACTTTTGTTCACTAAAACATTTTAGTAAAAATGCTTTTTTGTTTTCACTAAAAAATTATCAACATTCTGAGTTTCGTAATTCAAAGTATTTTACGAAACCGCCAATTCGTTTTTACCCCCAAACTCAATATAAAATAACCGCCGAGCGAAACGAGGCGGTTTCCTCTGGCTTGCCTTTTCCTAAAGTGTCCTCTCGGTAGGAATCGAACCTACATTGGAAGGTTAGAAACCCTCTGTTCTATCCATTGAACTACGAGAGGATATTAAAATGTTTTTATAAACCCAGCTTCCAACCCTAGTATTCTTCTGAATAAATTTTTATCATGGATAATTATCGAGCAGGTTCTATTGTACAATATATTTCTTCTTTGGCCAAGAGAGCGTTATAATAAACTTAATGAAAATAAAAATCTTATACGAAGATTCTGATATTTTAGCCATAGATAAACCTTCTGGTGTTTTGGTGCATCCAGACCAGAGAAGCAAAGAAAAAACAATTCTTGATTTATTTTTTAAAAAATATCCCAAGATAAAAATAGTACACCGACTAGACAGAGAAACTTCTGGTGTAATGTTGATTGCAAAAAATCTAAAAGCGTTTGAATTTTTGAAAAATCAATTTATTAATAGAGAAATAAAGAAAACTTATCATGCTATCGTTTCTGGATCTGTAAAAAATGATCGGGGTGTTATAAATAAGCCAATCGGCCGAAGTCCTAGAGATTTTAGAAGATGGCTCGCTGGCAGAGGAGCAAGAGGAGAATTAAGAGAAGCTATCACGGAGTACAAAGTTCTAAAAAGATTTATCGATAAAAAAGAAAAATTTACTTATCTTGAAATTAAACCAAAAACTGGCCGAACGCATCAGATTCGCGTGCATATGAAATTTTTAAATCATCCTATTGTTTGCGATTCGCTTTATAATCCCAACAAGCCTTACCCTGCGGAGCTTTCGCGCTTAGCGCTTCATGCAAGTTCTATAGAATTCAAGAATTTAAAAAATGAAACTATAAGAGTAGAGTCTTCTTTGCCGCTAGAATTTAAAAAAGTGGTAAAATAACGTCATGAAAGCTCAAACTAAGTCCTGCCAGAATTGTAAAAAAGATTTCACGATCGAGTCCGATGATTTTAATTTTTACGAAAAAATGCAAGTGCCAGCGCCCTCTTGGTGTCCGGAATGCCGGATGATTCGAAGGTTTGCTATTCACAATACTTGGAATATTTATTGGCGCAATTGCGATAAATGTGGAGTTAAAACACTTTCAGTATATGAGCCTGAGACCAAGCTCACAGTTTATTGCTCATCTTGCTGGTGGGGAGATTTTTGGGATGGGACAGAATATGCTCTTGAATATGATTCCTCAAGACCGTTTTTGGAACAAGTCAGAGAATTGAGCGAAAAAACACCATATCAGGCGCTTGAAACTGCCTATCTTACGCTCCGAAATTCAGATTATTCAAATGACATTGCTTGGAGCAAGGATTGCTACTTAGTTTTCTGGGCTGATTATTGCGATAATGTTTTCTACTCTTCTTTGCTAAATGGTTTAAAATATAGTGCTGATTGTGTTCGAGGATACCAATCAGAGTTGTGTTATGAATCTATAGGTTTTACTAAAAATTACAGAACATTTTTTTCAGATGAGTCTGATACTTGCGTAGATGTTTGGTTCTCTCGTAATTGTTACAGTTGTACTAACTGCGTTGGATGTGTGAATCTTCGCGGAGCATCTTATTGCATTTTCAACGTTAAGTATTCAAAAGAGTCATATGCAGAAAAACTAGAAGAACTGGGAATGGATTCTTGGACTAATCTGCGCGAGCTTGAAAAAAAAGCGCACAATTTTTGGCTCACGAAACCATATAGAGAATATAACGGTCACTCTTTAAATTTAAACGTAACAGGTGAACATGTGTACACATCTAAAAACTCCAAAGAGATGTATATTGTAAACGGCGCGGAAAATTGCAAATGGTGCCAATTTATTACAGTTCCAACTGCTAAAGATTGCATGGATTATTCCGGTTGGGGGAATAACTCTTCTCTTATTTATGAATCTGCTACTGTTGGAGAAAATACAAATTCAGTTTATTTTTCTTACGGTTGTTATCCTGATTGCCTGAACCTTGAATATTGTTCATGGAATATTGCTGGAAAAAACAATCTTGGATGTTTCAATTTTAAAAGAAAACACTACTGTATTCTAAATAAAGAATATACAAAAGAAGAATTTGAAAAATTAAAAGCAAAAATCACAAAAGACATGAAAGTAAATCCTTATATAGATTCTCTTGGCCGTAAATTCTTTTATGGAGAATTTTTTTCGCCTGAATTTAGCAAGTTTCCTTACAACAAATCAAATGCTATGCGTTTTTTTCCTAAAACTAAGGAGGCAGCGATGGGGGAAGGCTATAATTGGGTTGAAAGAGAAGAACCTGTTTATAAAATTACTATGTCAGCCCAGTCTTTGCCTGATACTATAGCAGAAACTGAAGAAAATATTTTGAATGAAGTAATCGGGTGTGTAAATTGTGATAGAGGATATAGAATTGTTAAAGGCGAATTTGATTTACTTCGCAAAATGGGCCTGCCTGTGCCACATGAATGTCCAAAATGTAGGGAAAACAGAAGATTTGATCGGATGAACAAACCGGGGATGTATCATCGAACATGCGACAATTGCAAAAAAGAAATTTATACGCCCTATGCGGCCGAGCGACCAGAAATAGTTTACTGCGTAAAATGCTATCAGCAGGAATTTAGCTAAACTATGTTGGTAATTCTAGCATATGCGTAAATTACCAACAAGAAATTTACTAAAAATCTGTTTGCCTTTGAAAATTTTCTATGCTAAAGTGTTTTTACTAATATGAACGGCAAAATAAGCAATATTAAATTCAGTCCAGTGGATATGGAGGCTCGCAAGAAGCTTGATTTTAAAGCAGGAGATACGGTATCTGTTTGGTCTAAGGTTTTTGAAGAAAAAACCGAAAAAAAAGGAGATTCCAAAAAAAAGGATTCAAAAAAGAGTGAAGCCAATAAGTTCAGATTGCAGGCGTTTGAAGGCATTGTGCTTGCAAAAAAACATGGCACGGAAATTGGAGCCACCTTTACGGTGAGAAAAATCGCTTCCGGTGTCGGAGTTGAAAGAATTTTTCCGCTTTATTCCCCGATGATAGATAAAATTGAAATAACCAAAAAATCTCGCGCTCGCAGATCAAAACTTTATTATATTCGCACAAAGGCAATCAAAGATGTTCGCAGCAAGATGCGCTCTATCGCTAATCAAGAAGAAGGAATAAGTGAAGAGGTTAAAGTAGCTGAATAGTTTGTTATACTCTTAATATGCGCGGGTGGTGGAACGGTATACACGTACGCTTGAGGTGCGTATTCCGTAAGGATTGGGAGTTCAAATCTCCCCCCGCGCACCAATAAGGAACTTAACAGTTCTAACTTGGTAAAATAAAAATATCAGAGAAATTTATGATATACTTCTTTTATGCAATTTTCCGAAAATACCTTAATACAAATAATTATCTTTATTTTAGGATTTTGCGGTTTTATGGTGGCCAAGCACATTCGCAAGCATAAAACAACTGGCAGTCTTCTTGTTTGCCCAATAAAATTTGATTGCCACACCGTGATTCATAGCGATTATTCTAAATTTTTTAGCGTACCAGTGGAGATTTTTGGAATGATTTATTATGCGATTATATCTCTGTCTTATCTTTTCTTCATTTTTACGCCGAACATACCTAATGCTATAAAGATAGATTTAATTGCCTTTCTTATTTCAATGTCCCTAGTGGCGTTTCTTTTTTCTGTTTATCTTATATCTGCGCAAATTTTTATATTAAAAAAAGGATGTTCTTGGTGCATCGTCTCGGCTTTTATTTCAGCTTTAATTTTTATTTTAACTATATTTACTTATGATTTTGATTCTATTGGGCGAATTTTTACCCACTAACGCGCGAGTGGCGTTTATATATGTTTTTTGCTATAAATAGCAAGATGAGTGAAGAATAATTATACGCCATATGAATTAAAATATATGGTGCCTGTAGTTTAGTGGTAAAACTTCAGCTTGTGGAGCTGATATCGAGAGTCCGATTCTCTCCAGGCACCCACGGTGTTCAGTATTTTTATAGAGTTGGATTTAGACTATCAGGAATTGGAAAAAATTTTAAATTAAGATGCGAAGAATATTTTCAGTATTTGTCATTGCTTTTATTTTGAATTTAATTTGGGAGAATCTCCATTCTTTTCTTTATGACAATTACATGGGAGGCAAAATCACGGAACTTATTCTTTTAAGAGCCACATTGGCCGATGCGATTATTTTAACTGTTATTATTTTACCGTTTTTATTTTATCCATTTTTTAAAAAACGAGATTGGCTCATTATTTTTATTGGATTTGTTATTTCTGTCGCTATTGAATATTATGCGTTAAAAACAGGCAGATGGACATACAATGTTTTTATGCCTATAATTCCGTTTCTTTCCGTAGGATTAACGCCGACGATACAACTCGGTTTTCTGGGGTATATTACTTTTAAGGTAGAAAAGCATTACAATACTTCCTATTTTTCCTCTGTATTTTATTTCTTTAAATGAGTTTCCATATAATCCAACTTTTTTTCCAGCCTGCTTAAAGTATTTTGCAGATTTCTAATTTGGGCTTCTTCCATTTCTATTTCACTTTCTTCTTTTTCCTCCAGTTTTTTTTCACCGATAAGGCCGGAAATAATAAGCCGGTTTCCAATAAAAGCGGAAACAAATACTCCCGTCATAAGGAGAACAATAGATCCGATAATTAGAGAAGCAATAGAACCGATATTTATATCATCTGCGGTATGCCATACTCCGCGCCAAAACAGCACAACTCCAACACCCCCCATAAATGCATAAACAATAGGATAGTGGCTCAATCGTCCTCTTACTCTGTCCTCTAATTTATCAAAAAATCGTACGATTTTTTTTGTTATCATATTGGTTTATATTATACACTAATAGTACAATTATTTCCATGGGGATGAATAAAGTATTGAACAATGAAAATCTTATAGAAATGCTGAAAAAAGATAGTGTCGTAGTTATGCCTACAGACACTATTTATGGTATTGTTGGCAACGCCTTAAATGTTTCTGTAGTCAATCGAATTTATAATATAAGAAAAAGATCGCCAGAAAAGCCCTGTATTATATTAATTGGCGATATCAGCGAACTAAAAAAATTCTCAATTATTATTAAAGATGAACAAAAAACTGCGATAAAAAAATATTGGTCCTTCGATTCTACTCAGAACAAGTTCGTTCCGGTAAGTATTATTTTCGAATGTCCGGATGAGACGTTGTCTTATCTGCATCGTGGCACTAAAACTTTGGCTTTTCGTTTGCCCGCAGAACAGGCGTTTCGAGATTTGCTTTTAAAAACAGGTCCGCTCATTGCCCCCTCGGCAAATTTAGAAGGCCTCCCTCCGGCTCAAAATATTTATGAGGCAAAAAAATATTTCGGAAATGCGGTTGATTTATACATAGATGGAGGAACAATCGGAAATAAAGCGTCTAAGATCATTAAATTGCGTAAAGATGGGTCTGTGTCTATACTTAGAAAATGAAAATCAGGCGTAATTACAATTTGGCTAAATTAAACACTTTTGGAATTTCCGCGAATGCCAGGTTCTTTGTTGAATTGAACAAAGAAGTTGATTTAAGGGAACTTTTTAATGTTCCCGAATTTAAAAATAACCAAAAGTTATTTCTCGGCGGAGGCAGCAATGTTTTATTCACTAAAGATTTTGACGGTTTAGTTGTTTTAAATAAATTAAAAGGGATAGAAATTTTGAAGGAAGATTCTAAAAGTGTTGTCATAAGATGTATGGGCGGAGAAATATGGCACGATCTTGTGATTTTTGCCACAGAGCGCGGATACTGGGGCATTGAAAATTTATCATTTATCCCAGGGACAGTCGGCGCTGCGCCAATGCAAAATATTGGAGCTTATGGAGCGGAACTTGCGAATGTCTTAACAAATGTGGAAGCGTATAATCTAGAAAACGGGAAAGAAAATGAGAAAAAAATTTTTAACAAAGAAGAATGCGAGCTCGGCTATCGGGACAGTATTTTCAAAAATAGATTAAAAGGAAAATATTTTATTACAGCCATAACCATTACATTAAGTAAAATAGAAAATAAAAATATAACTTATAAAATTCTACAGGAGTATCTGGAGAAAAACAAAATTGAAGTTAAAAATTCCAAAGATATAAGCGATGCTGTGACATTTATACGCAAGACCAAATTGCCAGATCCGATTATTATTGGCAATGCAGGAAGTTTTTTTAAAAATGTTTTTGTAGAATTAGCGACATTAGAAAAACTGCAGAAAACTTATCCCGAGATACCGCATTTTAACGAAGAAGGAATAGTTAAAATTCCTGCCGGCTGGTTTATTGAACAATGCGGATGGAAAGGCAAAAGAATAGAAAATGTCGGCGTACACGAAAAACATGCGCTAGTTTTGGTGAATTATGGCGGAGCGACAGGGAAAGAGATATTAGTCTTAGTAAATAAAATTATTGCCGATATAAAAGAAAAGTTTGATCTTGAACTTACGCCGGAAGTTAACTTAATTTCATAAAGAATTTTTGATTGATTTTATTTATTTTTGGATGTATATTTAGATTATTAAAAAATAATTTAAATATATGGAAATACCAAATCAATACATAAAAAATTTATATAGAATAATGCTTGTTTTTTTAGTGATTCTTTCTCTCTTTTTTGCGGTAAAATTACTGGCTGAATTTAGATCTTATAGCGTAATGGACAGTTCGGATGCAAATACGATTACCTTATTCGGCCATGGGGAAATTTACACTGTGCCTGACATTGCAAATTTTTATTTTACAATTAAAAAAGAAGCAAAAACAGTCAAAGAAGCTCAAAATAAAGTGGCGGAAATAGAAAAAAAAGTACTGGACTTTTTTAAAAGTAAAAATATTGCTGACAAGGATATAAAAACCGTAAATACTTCTTTTAATCCAAAGTACAACTATGTGCGCACTCCGTGTCCGCAAGTTGAAACGAGTGGTGTTTCCGGAGGAGTATCCTATGATTGTGGTGGTAGCAAACAAGCGCTTATTGGTTATGAAGCAAGCGAGAGTATCACTGTAAAAGTTCGCAATACAGACGATGTCGGATCCATTACACAGGGATTGGGTGCGACAGGTGTTTCTGATTTAAGCGGTCCAAATTTTACTATAGACAATGAAGATTCTTTAAAAGCTGAAGCAAGAAAAAAAGCGATCGACAACGCTCGAGAAAAAGCCAAAGCTTTAGCGAAAGACTTAGGTGTAAAATTAGGTAAAATTGCGAATTTCAGCGAAAATGGCGGATACGGAGGGCCCGTTTACTATGCCAAAGATGCTATGATGACGGAGGGTGGGAATGTGGCATCTGCTCCAGCCGAAATTCCTAAAGGAGAGAATATGATAAGTTCGGATGTGACTATAACTTATGAGATAAAGTAAATTGTGTTATAATCCTCCTATGCCCGAAGACAAAACAACTCCAGACAATCTAGAAATAGACCAAGCCCTAAAAGAGTTTGAAATGAAATCTAATGCCGAACCAGGACCACAAGCTCCTGCAGCAATTTCATCCCCAGAAACATCCGGCATAAAGTTTGAAACTGACAGCTACAAAGCGGTGAAGTTTTACAATGAAACGAAGGGCAAGCAAGGAGGGCAAGCAAGGGCAAGCAAGGATAATCCTTGATATTTTGGTTTTCACTAAAATTTTTTATTTGACTATTTTTCTCAAAAAGAGTAGGCTCAAGAAAGCTCTTTAAGGGGGCTTTTTTAAAATAATTAAGTTGTACACACACATATATGTCTAAAATTACCGAATATTTTAAGGAGACAAAGACCGAATTAAAACATGTAATTTGGCCCAATAGAAGTCAAACCTTTTACTACACTCTGATTGTTGTAGTTTTATCTGTAGTGGTTGCGTATTATCTAGGTATTTTCGATTTTATTTTTTCTAAAGGATTGGGAAAAATAATTTCTTTCTAAATTTATGTCTAAACAAGAAAGTCAAGGATCTAGAAACTGGTATGCTATTCATACTTACGCCGGATATGAGAATGTTGTTTTACGCAACTTGAAACAGCGCATTGATTCTCTTGGAATGAATGATAAGATTTTTAACGTTATTGTCCCTATTGAAAAGAAAATAAAAATAAAAGCAGGCAAAAGGGTAGAGGTGGAAGAAAAAATTTATCCGGGTTATGTGTTGGTTGATATGATTGTGACAGATGATTCTTGGTATGTTGTGCGCAATACTCCAAGAGTTACCGGTTTCGTTGGCGCCGGAGTTAATCCTGTACCCTTAAAGGCCGACGAGGTTGATTATCTTTTCAAGAAAATGGATGCCGGCGCGACTAAACACAATATTGATATGGTTGTCGGGGAGAGCATTTTAATTACCGATGGTCCATTTAAAGATCTTGAAGGAAAAGTAAATTCTATTGATCAAGAGCGCGGCAAAGTTAAAGTGCTTGTTTCAATGTTCGGACGCGAGACCCCGGTAGAATTGGATTTCTTGCAAGTCAAAAAGATTTAGGGTAATGTAAAAAAAATGGCAAAGAAAATAACCAAAAAAATAAAACTCCAGATTCAAGCCGCCAAAGCTACTCCTGCGCCCCCTTTGGGGCCAGCGCTTGGCCAGGCAGGCATAAATATTGGAGACTTTGTTACCAAGTTCAATGCTGCGACAGCCAAAATGGCGGGGGATAAAGTTGGAGTTTCAATAACTGTTTATGAAGACAGAAGTTATGATTTTGTTGTGAAAACTCCGCCTGTTTCCGGACTTATTCTGAAAGTTGCCGGAGTGGAAAAGGGCTCTGGTAAAAATGTCGCTACGAAGGTTGGGAAAATAACTCGCGCTCAAGCTCTAGAAATAGCCAAGAAAAAAATGCCAGACTTGAATGCCAAGGATGACGAAGGAGCGATCAACATTATTGCCGGCTCCGCTCGTTCTATGGGTATAGAAGTTAAAGAGTAATTTTTTACTGCCATGCTTACGACTAAAACAATCTCAACTTGGTCCGGATTTAAAATATAAAAGGTTTTTATTAATACCGGAGCTTTATTTTCTGTTGTCGAAACAGATAGTCGTTCCGCAAGATAAGTTATCTTTTATATGAATAATCAAATATCAAAACCTGTTTTAGTTTGTCTTACTCTGTACATTACTTCGCTTTTCGCAGCCAATACTTTAGGCGTAAAATTAATGCCTTTCCTTTTCGGCACTCATCTTTCAGTGGCTGTTTTTTCTTTTCCGATTGTTTTTATTATGACTGACATTATTGGAGAAATTTATGGAAAAAGCATGGCAAAAAAATTCGTTTTTGCTGGTTTTGTGAGTATTATTTTATTTTTACTTTACTCTTTTCTTTCCACTATTATGCCTTGGGCGCATGAGGGAGAATGGGTAAAAACTGGATACAACCAGATTTTCGGTCTTTCCGCTCGTTTTTCTATCGCCTCGCTTGTTGCCTTCTTTGTTGCCGAATATCAGGATGTAATTTCTTTTTTCTTCTTCAAAAAATATATTGGAGAAAAAAAATTCTGGCTCCGATCCAATCTTTCCAACGTCTGGTCTCAACTTTTAGACACAGTAATCTTCATGTCTATAGCTTTTATAGGTGTTTATCCGATAAAAACGATATGGCTGATTATTATTCCGTGGTGGCTTTATAAGGTTGTTATGGGGTTGTTGTATACCCCTCTTTCCTATTTTGGGATTTATTTATTGAGAAAATATAGCAATGAAAATTAAAGCCATCAAAACTGAAATATTTCACGAGGACGAAGATTTAATCTTGTTTATTTTAAAATATGTCAAAAATCTCCGAGAAAATTCTATTTTAGTTGTAACTTCTAAAATCATCGCGCTTTCGGAAGGCAGGACTGCGGAATATAAAAGTGAAAAGCAAAAAGTTACATTAATAAAAAAAGAAAGCAAGTTTGCTCTAAAAACAAAACACACTTGGCTCACTATCAAAGATGGCATGGTTATGGCCTCTTCAGGTATTGATGAATCTAACGCTAATGGTAAAATAATTCTTCTTCCGAAAGATAGTTTTAAAAGTGCAGAAATATTGAGAAAAAAACTTATGAAAAAATTTAATTTAAAAAACTTGGGAATTTTAATAACAGATTCAAGACTAATGCCGTTTCGCGCTGGGGTAGTCGGTGTGGCACTGGGTTATGCAGGTTTTCAAGGCATTAGAAACTACATTGGCAAGAAAGACATTTTTGGCAGAGTTTTAAAAATGTCCAGAACTGATATTGCCGACAGTCTCGCTACTTCTGCTGTGCTCTGCATGGGGGAGGGGAAAGAACAACAACCCCTAGCTTTAATCACCGACGCGCCAATAATTTTTAAAGAAAAAGTAAAGAGAAAAGAGTTAATCATTAGCATCAAAAAAGATATTTACGCTCCCCTTTTTGCCAACTTAAAAAGAATAAGATGAATAAGCTTCCATACTTGACTAATCTCATTATGAAACTTGCGCCGAAAGTCGGCGCGAGAGTTATTGTCGAGCCGGAATGGGGAGTGGCGGCTCAGATAATTTACCGAAACGGCTTGGTGAGATCGCTGCGTTTTTATTCTTTGGATTTAAATCATATTGCTTCGGCGGATATTGCCAAAGATAAAGATTATGCAAAATTTTTTATGAAAAAAAAGGGCTACTCTGTAATTCCCGGAGAAACTGTTTTTAAAGATAGCTGGGCAAAGACAGTAAAAAGTAATCGTACTATTTCGTATGGAAAAAAATATGCAAAAAAACTTGGCTATCCGGTAATAGTGAAACCGAACAGTCAAAGTCAAGGTTCCGGTGTTTGCGTAGCTTGGAATGAAAAAGATTTGCGCGAGGCGCTCCTTGAAATATTTAAAAATGACAAAATCGCCGTTATTGAACAATATCTACCCGGACTAGATTATCGTATTGTTGTCTTGGACAAAAAAATAATTTCTGCATATGAACGTATCCCTCTTTCTGTTACAGGCAACGGACAGCAGTCTATACTTTTACTTTTGAAACAAAAACAGAAAGATTTTATTTTGAATGAACGCGACACAAAAATAAATTTTAAAGATAAAAGAATTAAATTAAAATTAAAACACGCAGGATATACTTTAAATACTATTTTACCAAAAAATAAAAAAATTTATTTGCTCGATAATGCCAATTTATCAACTGGCGGCGATGCTGTTGATGTGACAAACGTTATTCATCCTGGTTTTAAAAAGATTGCCATAAATGTCACAAAAGATATGGGACTTCGTATTTCTGGGGTGGATATTATGCTGACCAAAGGAGATATTACAAAGAATCCAAAAAGTTGCCGATACTATATTATCGAAATTAACGCCGCTCCGGGGTTAGATCATTATGTTACCACTGGCAGAAAACAACGCAAAATTGTTGAAACTATGTATCTAAAAGTTCTAAAGGCGCTTGGAAAGAAAGACTAAAAATTTTTCTTATCAAAATTTTTCCAACCCATGTATTCTCTCGGCAACTGATCCTCGTTAAAATATTTTGAGTTTTTCTTTTTTGTATAAATTCTCTCTACTTTTCCATCTACGGCATAATAAATAAGCTGAGCGATTTGCATTCCCGGATATATTCGAACGGGCTTGGAAGTGGATATTTCCATTGTCCAGTATCCGCAATACCCCACATCTCCTTTGCCGGCGGTGGCGTGTATGTCGATGCCAAGTCTGCCAGTTGAAGATTTGCCTTCCAAAAACGGTACGTGTTTATGTGTTTCTGTATATTCAACCGTCGTACACAAATATAACTGACCCGGCTTTAATACAAAACCTATCTCCGGAATTTCAAAATGTTTAACCTTATTATGTTTTTTCGCATCCAATGTTTTATCGACATACTGTGAAAAGTATTTACTTAAGTGAACATCATAAGAATTTCCGCCCATATTTTTAATATCAAAAGGCTTTATCACGATATTACCTCTTTTCATCTCCGCAATAATTTTTTTATCTGATAAAATCATTTTTTTAGTTTCGCATAATTAGTTATTTTGTCAATTAGATAAATTTTTTATATACTGAAAAAGTGTAGTTAAAAGAGTTTTTCTCGTCCTTTTTTCTTTCTTCGCGCGATATCTCGTTCCAAACAATCGGAATAATTTCAGGAAAAAAAGCATCAGCATCTTTATCTTCTGCTTCAATATGGGTGATATAGAGTTTATCCGCTATAGGCATGGCTTGCTTGTAAATTTCAGCTCCGCCGATTATGAAAATTTCTTCTTTTTTATGTGGTACTAAATTTAAAGCTTCCTCCAAAGAATGCGCTACTTCAATACCATCTTTTTTATAATTTTGATCGCGTGTGATTACTATATTTCTTCTATTGGGCATTGGTCGGCCGATGGATTCAAAAGTTTTTCTACCCATAATAACAGGGTGACCAGAGGTTGTTTTTCTAAAATATTTTAAATCTGTCGGCATGCTCCAAACAAGAGTATTGTTTTTACCCAATTCATTATTTTTACCAATTGCCGCGATTAGTGAGATCATATTTTTATACGGCGATGGGCGCCTTGATGCTTTCGTGGGGATTGTAGTCAACTAACTCAAAATCATCTATTGTAAAATCTTCCAATCTTTTTTTGTTAGAATTTATTTTCATTTTTGGAAGCGGGCGAATGTCATTGCGGCGAGAGATTTGCAAGTTTGCTTGCTCTAAATGATTTAAATATAAATGCACATCACCTCCAGTCCAAACGAATTCTCCGGTTTCAAGTCCACAAATCTGAGCTATGATCATTGTGAATAAAGCATACGAAGCTATATTGAATGGTACTCCTAGAAAAGTATCACACGAACGCTGATAAAGCTGGCAAGATAATTTATTGTTTACTACATAGAATTGAAAAAAACAATGACACGGAGGAAGTCCAGCTTTCGCCATTTCATCAATATCAGCTACATTCCAGGCCGATATAATCAACCGACGAGAATTAGGATTCTTTTTTATCTCCTCTACTATATTTGCGAGTTGATCTATATGTTCGCCGCTTGGCGTTGGCCAGCTTCGCCATTGATATCCATAAATAGGTCCTAAATTTCCGTATTCTTTCGCAAAGCTTGAATCATTTTTTATTTTTTCCACAAATTCTTTAATGCCGGTATTCCATTCTTCACTGCCGGTTTTCGGCACATTAATTTTATTTTTAATCAAATACGCCTTATATGGCCACTCATCCCAAATATGCACATTATTATCTGCTAAATATTTTAAATTAGTATCTCCGCGCATAAACCATAAAAGTTCGTGGATAATGGATTTTATTGGCACCTTTTTAGTAGTAAGAAGAGGGAAGCCGTCAGCAAGGTTAAATCTCATTTGATATCCCAGCAAGCTCTTTGTTCCTGTGCCTGTGCGGTCAGTTTTTTCAGTTCCATTTTTTAAAATATGTTCCAAGAGATCCAAGTATGACTCATCTACATGTTTGCCTTGCATATTTTTTAGTATAACTTTTTTATCTAAATTAAAACATTGACAAAACAGTTATAAAATGCTTTACTTAATCAGTAATGAACAACAAATTTGGAAAACCTGCCCATTCGACAGGCGGGTTCAGTAAGTATTCTCGTTTTAAGGGAAAGAAATCAATCTATCACAGTAAACGAAACAAAGGTCCACATAGGAGCAACAAAAGATCCAGAGGCGAACGGATAGATTTTTCTCGTTTCATAAAAAAAGAACAGCATGTTGAAGAAAAACCATATGTTCCGAAACATACTTTTGTTGATTTTCCCTTTAATCCGCAACTTCATAAAAATATAAAATCCGCTGGTTTCATTCACCCTCGACCCATACAAGATCAAGCGATACCTACAGTTCTTACTGGTCGTGACGTCTTCGGTATGGCAAATACCGGTACAGGCAAAACTGCGGCCTTTATTTTGCCTCTGATTGAAAAAATTTATAAAACAAAGGGGCAGGCTAAAAAAGAAACTGTCTTGATAATGGCTCCGACTCGTGAATTGGCGTTGCAAATAGAAAGTGATTTTAAAACCCTGGCTTTCGGATTCGGAATGTTTTCTGTAGCCTGTGTGGGAGGCCTTCCGATAATGAAGCAGATCAGGGAAATAAAACTCGGAGTCTCATTTATTATTGGCACGCCGGGGCGCTTGCGGGATTTAATTGATAAAAAAATTTTAGACTTATCTACGTGCCATTCCATTGTGCTTGATGAAGCGGACAGGATGCTTGATATGGGTTTTCACGAAGATATGGTTTACATAATTGGCAAAACTTCCAAGGAACGCCAAACACTTTTTTTCTCCGCAACTCTGTCCCCGGAAATAAAAAAATTAACGGAACATTATCTGAAAAATCCAGTTTTTATTTCTGTAATTTCCGGCGAGACAGCGAAAAATATCAATCAAGATGTTATTCGCGTGCGAACTAAAGAGGAAAAATTATCCAAGCTTCACGAAGTTTTAAAAAAGGACGGCTCAAATAAAGTTTTAATTTTCCGCGAGATGAAACATAGCGTGGACTCTCTAGCCAAAGAATTGCACGCGCTTGGATTTAAAGTTGGCGGGATTCATGGCGATAAAAGAAGCCGCGAACGCATTCACATTCTTGATTCATTCAAAAAAGATAAGATAAATATCTTAATAGCTACCGATGTGGCGGCAAGGGGACTAGATATTCCAGATGTAACACATGTTATCAACTATGATGTTCCGCAAACTTACGACACCTATGTGCATAGAATAGGCCGAACTGGCCGTAGTGGTAAAAAAGGCACCGCATTAACTTTTGTACCAGCTTAAGCTTTTATCAACCCAGCTTTGAGGAGAGTGGTGTAGGCGCCGTTTTTTTTCATAGTGCGTAGGCCTTGGACGGAGACTTCAATATTTAAAAATTTATTTATTTCCGGAACAAAAATTCTCTTCTTTTGAAGATTTAAGTGTTTTCGTATCTTACCGGTTGGGTTAAATTGAGTAGCACGGGTCCTATTCGAGTATCCGCCACCCATGATTGAACCTTTTTTTGTTATCGCGCATATTTTCGTCATAGTTTTTTTCATGCTATCATTACATACAACATTATGCAAGCAACAGACGCTATTTTTTATATAATTATATTGGTGATGTCCATAGTTATTCACGAAGTATCGCATGGTTTTATAGCGGAATATTTTGGCGATAAAACCGCACGTTTTGCGGGAAGGCTTACTTTGAATCCCCTTAAGCATTTGGATCTTTTCGGTTCCATTCTTTTGCCGGTAGTTCTGGTTTTATCACATTCGTCTTTTTTGTTCGGTTGGGCGAAACCAGTGCCTTATAATCCAGATAATTTAAGTAATAAGAAATGGGGAACGATAGCGGTAGCCTCTGCTGGAATTTTAGCAAATATTTCAATAGCTATTATTTTTGGAATTATTATTCGTCTTACCTCCGGTTTCTCTCTACCAGCTGGTTTTTATTTTATAATCTCTATAATTGTTATAGTAAATTTAGCTTTAGCAATATTTAATTTAGTTCCGATTCCACCTCTTGATGGTTCCAAAATACTTTTTTCCTTTTTACCGGAGTCAGCTTTTTCTTTTATCCTTGCCTACGAACAATATTCACTGATTTTATTGTTAATTTTTATTGTTTTCTTTTCTGATTATCTATATCCAATCTTAGCTTTTCTCTTTAATTTTTTAACCGGTCTTGTGTTTTAGTTTTTAAAATAGTATATTATCATCATAGTCCTATGGGGCTATTTTGTTTCAGTGGTCAAATTTTATGCCAACAATTAATCAATTAATCAAGAAAAATAGAGTCAAAGCTCATCCTAAAGATAAGACGGTTGCTCTAACACGAGGGTTTAATGTTCTGAAAAATAGACCAATATTTTTCTCCAGCCCTTTCAAACGTGGTGTTTGCATCAAAGTTTCGACAACAACCCCCAAGAAGCCAAACTCAGCTCTTCGAAAAATTGCAAGGGTCAGATTAACTAATGGCATGGAAGTCACAGCCTACATCCCAGGTGAGGGGCATAATTTGCAGGAACACTCTGTTGTCATGATTCGCGGAGGACGCGTGAAAGATTTAATTGGGGTAAGATATCATATTGTGCGCGGAGTTTTAGATACGCAAGGAGTCGAAAAGAGAAGACAAGCTAGGTCGCTTTACGGAAACAAGAAGCCAAAAGAAAATGCGAAGAAGAGTTAAAAATAAAAAAATAATTACTCCTGACTTTATCTACAATTCTCAAAAATTGGAGAAGTTCATTAATTACATCATGTGGTCTGGGAAAAAAGAAACCGCGCGTAAAGTTATGTATGCGACTTTTGATGTAATTAAAGAAAAAACAGGCAATCCAAATCCGCTTGAAATTTTTGATTTAGCAATAAAAAATGCCGGTCCTTCAACCGAAGTTCGCTCAAAGCGTATCGGAGGCGCAAACTATCAGATACCTATTGAAGTTCGACCAGAAAGAAAACTCGCCTTGGCGATGCGATGGATTCGCGATGCGGCTCGCGGCGGTAAAGGTAAGCCGATGCACCTGAAACTTGCAGACGAATTAATTTCTGCTTCCAAAAACGAAGGTTCTGCTATCAAAAAGAAAGAAGACACGCACAAAATGGCCGAAGCCAACAAAGCTTTTGCTCACTTTGCGTGGTAATGCTCCTTTAAGTTAGTTTATTTACATTTGTACATATTTACGCTATAGCGTATATATGCAATTCAGTATATAATTGATAGATGGCTTATTACAAAGGAATGCGGGTGAATGCTTTTGGTTTACCAGTTTCAAAGGGTAATACTCGAACTCGTATAAAGAAGGATAATAGAAAGCGGAATTTTTACCATACAGCTTTTTCTTCACCGTTTCTTAAAGATTCCCCGAAGAATTTGATTTTGATGTATGACGTTATTGAAGAAAAAAAGAAAGAGAGGGATTGGCTTCGTAGACAACTAAAGAATTTTGACTACATAATGATTCAGAGAAGTGTATGGGTAGGGCCTTCGCCTTTACCAAAAGAATTTCTAGATTATGTCAAAGGAATTGGCTTGGAGGATCATTTAAAAACTTTTAAATTAGCCAAAACTTATACTGGGAAAGGGAATAACATCTAATATCTGTAATTTACATATTTACGCTATCGCGTATATATGCAACTTGAATCAGATTTGAACAAAAGATCTTGCTTGACTTTTTATGTTGGGAGAATACACTTTGGATATTATAAATTCTTAATTAAAATAATAAAAATATGCCAAAAGAAGGTTTTGAACAATTCGAAAATTTAAAAAGCAAAGAGGGAGTAGTTGCTTACATAAAATTAAGTACAAGTGAACAAAATTATTTAAGAAGATGTAAAAATGTACAAAAAGCCAATTTTGGTAATTACCCTCTATATTGGGTAGAAGCTGTTGTTAACTCTGGTTTGGTAGAAGAATTATACAAATCTTGGGCAGGAAAAAAGGCAGAGGGAAAGTAAACTTTGATAGTTAGGCAATTGATAGTTAGGCAAGACCTAGCTGGTTTTATTTGCAAAAAATATCTTTATAATATATAGTACTTGAAGCGCATTTGGCGCTTTTTATTTATATGGAAAGAGATTACCCATTGGAGAAGGTGAGAAATTTTGGAATTATCGCGCACATTGATGCGGGGAAAACGACGACGACCGAGCGGGTTCTCTATTATACCGGCAAGAAGCATAAAATCGGCGAAGTTCACGAAGGAGAAACTACGACCGATTGGATGGAACAAGAACGAGAACGTGGAATTACTATTACAGCCGCCGCTGTAACATGTTTCTGGACGCCTACTTATGCTCCAACTGACAAGACCAAAAAACATCGTTTCAATATCATCGACACTCCCGGACACATTGATTTTACAGTAGAAGTAAAACGTTCTCTACGAGTTTTGGACGGCGCGGTGGTTGTTTTCGACGGAGTGGCAGGAGTGGAGCCTCAGTCGGAAACGAATTGGCGTTATGCCGATGAAGCTAAAGTACCTCGCGTGTGTTTTATAAACAAACTGGACCGAACTGGCGCCTCTTTTGAACATTCCTATTCGGCTATTTTAGACAGACTTAGCAAAAAGGCCGTGCGAGTGCAAATTCCCATCGGCTTGGAAGAAAAATTTGAAGGCGTGATTGATTTGCTCCGTATGAAAGCTTATTACTTCGAAGGAGATATGGGTAATAAAGTTATTGAAAAAGAGATTCCAGAAAATTTTAAAGCTGATGCAACTAAATATCACTCCGAATTGGTTGAAAAAATTGTAGAGACTGACGATAGCATAATGACGGAATATTTAGAAGGAACGATTCCTGATTTTGACGCGCTGAAGAAAACTTTGCGCAAAGCTGTTATCGTCAATCAAATTTTTCCAGTTTTTGCCGGTTCTGCTTTAAAAAATAAAGGAGTACAACTAATACTTGATGCTGTAGTGGACTACTTGCCATCCCCGATAGACATTGCCGCAGTGTCAGGCATTGACCCAGATACAGAAAAAAATATTATTCGAAATGCTTCAGATACGGAGCCTTTTGCCGCGCTTGCATTCAAAGTTGCAACCGATCCTTTCGTTGGTCAACTTATTTTCTTCCGTGTTTATTCTGGAACACTTTCTGCCGGCAGTTATATCTACAATCCGCGCACACGCAACAAAGAGCGTATTGGTAGAATTTTAAGAATGCATGCGAACGACAGAGAAGAAGTAAAAAAAGTTTTTGCCGGAGAAATAGCCGCGGCAGTGGGCTTAAAGGATACAATAACTTCAGATACGATTTGCGATGAAAATAACCCTATTATTTTGGATAGAATAATATTTCCCGAGCCTGTGATCTCTCTGCGTATCGAACCCAAGACAAAAGCAGATCAAGAAAAAATGGGAATGGCTCTTAATCGTCTTGCCCAAGAAGATCCCACTTTTAAAGTAAGCACTGATCAGGAAACAGGCGAAACTATTATCGCTGGTATGGGGGAATTGCATTTAGAAATTATAGTGGACAGAATGAAGCGCGAATTTACCGTGGAGGCGAATGTCGGCAAGCCTCAAGTGGCGTACCGTGAGACGATCAATGGCACTGCGGAAGCTGAAGGAAAATATATCAAACAATCGGGAGGACGCGGAAACTATGGACACGTCAAGATTAAAGTAAAGCCAATGCAACTTCTCACCAAAGAAGAATTAGAAGACTTGCCTAAAAATACCAAGAGGTCCCCTGGGTTTGAATTTGTGAATACCATTAAAGGAGGAGTAATTCCGCAAGAATACATAGCTCCTTGTGAAAAAGGTTTTAAAGAGGGACTGGATAGGGGAGTTTTGGCTGGATTTAAAATAGTGAATGTCTCGGTGGAACTTTGGGATGGAAGTTATCACGAAGTTGATTCAAATGAAATGGCTTTTAAAATTGCTTCATCAATGGCGGTGCAAGATGCATGCAAGAGAGCGAATCCGGTAATACTTGAACCTATGATGAAAGTGGAAGTTGTTACTCCGGATAAATTTATGGGAGACGTTACAGGAAATCTTTCTTCTAAGAGAGCTCTGATTGAAGGAATGGAAGACAGAGGAATGAATAAAGTTATAAGAGCCTTAGTTCCTCTTTCTGAAATGTTTGGTTATATGACAGGCCTTCGTTCAATGACCGAAGGCCGGGCTAGTTTTACTATGGAATTTTTTAGGTACGATGTGGTTCCTAACAATGTGGCGGAAACGATTATTACCGCGAGGAAATAAGACTTAAAATTGTTCTTTTTTCGAAGAATTCTTGCATTTTTAATAGAAGTGTGATATGATATAAAAGTAGCTTATTAATTAATATTTTTTAATATAAATATGAATAAAAACACGTATATTGCGCTTGCAGTGATTGTTGTTTTTGGGGTTCTCCTTTGGATTTTTCTTTCACAAAAAGAAAAAGTTCCCGAAGCTGGTCCGGCAACAGTTTCAACACTCTCTGTTTCTAATGTTACTTCGTCAGCTTTAGCCGTATTTGCCGAAACAAAGACTATTAGCTGGAAGACTTCTAACTATCCAGCTAATGCAGGAGTTAATATAAATTTAATTAAAAAGATATCAGATTCTCCAAGAGAGTTCACTCTTGTGCGAACACTTGAAACGGATACTCCCAATGATGGGGAAGAAGTATGGACACCGCAAGCTGAGGAAAATGCCGACGATTTATTTATTGAGGTAATATGTTCAAACACATATCAATTTAGTTTAGGATGTAGTTTGTCCAGTGATCCGATAAAAGTTAACTAATCTCAAAAAAGTAGAAAACAAAAACTCGCAAGAAAAATTCTTGCGAGTTTTTGTTTTTTTGATTGCTGATTGACAATGGCACTATTTTGTGCTATTCTAAAAATCAGATGTCCTCGGATGAGGCATCAGAGGGCGGAGCAGGATAGAAAAAACCGTGTGTTCCTGCTCCGCCCCGAATGATTTGGATTTTAAAAGCCCAGAATGGGAAAATCTTTTCTGGGTTTTACTGTTTTTATTTATTCAAATATTTAACTGTACAGGAGTTTGACAATGTTTTTTTATCTGCTAATATAATGGTAACTGCACTTTTGCAGTTTTTGTTTTAGTTCCGTTTCTATGACGGATCGCCGATAAGGCAATTTCATTATTAATTTTGTTAGTGACTAAACCCCAGCAACTGGCTCCTGTATGTTGAGTTTTAGTTATTAGCCCCAACCCGCTAGAGGCGGGCAAGTAAAAATATGGCAGAAGAATTTAAAAGAGATAGACCGCATGTAAACGTAGGCACCATTGGCCATGTCGATCACGGCAAGACTACTTTAACCGCCGCAATTTTGCATGTGTTGAATATGGCTGGCAAACAAGTGAGACTTCGCGGCGTTGATCAAATTGATAATGCTCCCGAAGAAAGAGCTCGCGGAATTACCATTAACATTTCTCACAATGAGTATTCAACAGATGCTCGTCACTATGCGCATATTGATGCTCCAGGGCACGCTGATTATATTAAAAATATGATTACAGGGGCGGCGCAAATGGATGGCGCAATTCTAGTGGTTGCGGCGACTGACGGCGCTATGCCTCAAACTCGCGAACATGTTCTTCTTGCAAAACAAGTTGGTGTGCCGAAGATACTTGTGTTCTTAAACAAGTGCGATATGGTTAATGATAAAGAAATGATCGACTTGGTGGAAGAGGAGATTCGTGAATTGTTAACGAAGCAAGGATTTGATGGCGCCGGCACTCCAGTTATCAGAGGCTCCGCTCTAAAAGCTCTCGAATCAAAATCTGTTGACGATGAATGGGCAAAGAAAATTCTTGAACTTGCAAATGCTCTTGACACTTATATTCCGATTCCGGTAAGAGATATTTCTAAACCCTTCCTTATGCCTGTTGAAGATATATTCTCAATTGAAGGTCGTGGCACAGTTGTGACTGGGAAGATTGAAAGAGGTGTAGTAAAAATTGATGAAGAAGTAGAAATTGTTGGAATTAAGCCTACCCAAAAATCAACTGTTACAGGTATTGAAATGTTCAACAAAAATCTTAAAGAAGGTATGGCGGGGGACAATGCCGGAGTGCTTTTGAGAGGTCTAAAGAAAGAAGACATTACTCGTGGACAAGTTCTTGCAAAGCCGGGCACTGTTACTCCACACGATAATTTTACCGCTGAAATATATGTTTTAAAGAAAGAAGAAGGCGGACGTCACACTCCATTCTTTAAAGGTTACAAACCTCAGTTTTATATTAGAACGACGGATGTAACGGGAGATGTGACTTTAGCCGAAGGAACAGAAATGGTTATGCCTGGAGACACAGTAAAAATTACAGTTAAATTAGTTACTCCAGTTGCGCTGGAAGAGTCACAAAGGTTCGCCATTCGTGAAGGAGGCAAAACTGTGGGAGCCGGGGTGGTTACGAAGATATTAGGGTAAATTGCGAATTACGAATGATAGATTACGAATTAATAATTTGAAATTCGTAATTGTTAATTGACAATTGATTATGGCAACAACAGAGACAAAAACAAAAAAGCCTAAAACAAAAGCCGCAGTGGTCAAGGTTGCCAAAAGTTCCAAAACGATAAAAATACCAAAAGTCTCTGCAAAAAAAGACAAAGAAAAGGTAATACTTCGCATACGAGTGCGAGCATACGAAAGCAAAATTCTTGACAGCTCAGTTAAGCAGATTATAGATACTGCGGTTCGCCACGATGCAGTAATAGTTGGACCTGTTCCATTACCTACTGAGATTAAAAAATATACAGTCAATCGTTCTCCTTTTATTTATAAAAATACGCGGGAGCAATTTGAAATTCGCGTACATAAAAGATTGATTGATATTATAAATCCAAATGGAAAAACCATTGAGGCTCTTACTAATTTATCGCTTCCTTCTGGAGTGGATATTGACGTGAAAATGCTATAAGAAACCGACTATTATGAAATTTATTTTGGCAACAAAAAAAAATATGACGGAATATTTTTCCCCCGAAGGATCTGTGATTCCGGTCACCATACTCTCTGCCGGACCTGTGACTGTAATTAAAATTTTTGAGAAGGAGAAAGACGGATATAATTCTGTACAGGTGGGTTTTGGAACTCAAAAGAAAGAAAGAGTGAGCCGTTCTAGTGCTGGAGCTATGAAAGGGGCTTTTTACAAAACTCTCAAAGAATTCAGATTAAAACCAAATGACAAGAGCGATGCGAAAGAAGGTGATGTAATTGATGTTTCAGTTTTTACTCCGGGCGATAAACTTCAAGTTTCAAGCATATCTAAAGGGAAGGGTTTTCAGGGTGTTGTAAAACGCCATAGTTTTGCGGGCGGACCTCGCACCCACGGCCAAAAACATTCAGAAAGAGAGCCGGGAAGTATCGGAGGAGGCTTGCGAACTCATGTTCCTAGAGGTATGAGAATGGCGGGCAGGATGGGCGGGGATCGCATTACCCAGAAAAATTTAAAAGTTATTTCTGTAGATAAAGAAAACAATATAATGCTGGTAAAAGGGGCGATTGCCGGCAAACGAGGGAGTCTGGTGGAGATAGTAAGCAGATAATATGGAAGCAAAAATATACAATCAAAAAGGCGATGTTACGGGGGAGATAAATCTTCCCGCGAAAGTTTTTGCTGCCGAATGGAGAAGCGATCTAGTGCACCAAGTTGTGCAAAGTATGAGAAGCAATAAAAGAGCAGGCACGGCCAACACGAAAGATCGAGGAGAAGTTAGGGGCGGAGGAAAAAAACCTTGGAAGCAAAAGGGAACTGGGCAAGCTAGACACGGATCAACACGATCTCCTATTTGGGTTGGTGGAGGAATAACTCATGGTCCTCTTGCCGAAAAAAATTATAAAAGAAAAGTTTCAAAAAAAATGCGCGCGCAAGCTCTCTTTTCTGTTCTCTCTAAAAAACTAAAAGACGAGGAAATACTTTTTGTCGAAACGCTTTCTGTCCCTTTTATTAAAACAAAAGATGCTGTGAAAACAATGCAAAATTTAGAGCGAGCTTCTGGCTGGAAAACTGTTTTAAATACCAAGAAGCCTCGCGTGCTTACTGCGCTTTTTGAACGCAATGAAAAAACAGAAAAAAGTTTCAGAAATATACCACAACTGGAAATAGTTTTTTTAAAAAATTTAAATCCGTTTGACGTGTTAAATTATAAATATCTTTTGATAGAAAATCCGGTCGAAAGTGTGAAATTTTTAGAATCCAGAGGGAAGTGAAATTTTGTAAAATATACTTTTTCTGGTACGGATTTTTTGAAGCTTAAAAAATCCTGAAGTTCTCGGCTCGTCAGCCTCGAAACCCCTCCAAAAGTATATTTTACAAAATTTCACTTCAATAATATGGCAAATATAATTAAAAACCCAAGAATCACCGAAAAAGCATCTTTCGCAGCCGAGCAGAATGTTTACATTTTTAATGTTTCAAAAAGAGCAAACAAGACGGAAATAAAGAAAGAAATCTTTTCACTTTACAAAGTAAAACCTTTTAAAGTAAATGTTTTAGGCGTGCCAAGGAAAAATATTATGTCTAGGGGCAAAATAGGTGTCAAAGGCGGAGGCAGAAAAGCTTTAGTTTATTTAAAAAAGGGTGATAAGATAGAATTCGTCTAACGGGATGAAAACATATAAACCCACAAGCAAATCAAGGAGGCAAATGACCCATATACCTTACCGGGAACTTTTGACGCATACACAACCAACCAAATCGCTTATTCACGGCTTTAGCCGTTCTGTCGGGAGAAACAGCGCGGGACGCATCACTGTCAGACATAAAGGCGCGGGCCATAAACGCCTTTATCGAGAGGTTGATTTTTTATATAACAAAAAAGAAATTCCGGCTATTATAAAATCTGTTGAATACGATCCGAACCGCTCAGCATTTATTGGGTTGGCTGTTTATAAAGACGGAGAAAAAAGATATGTGATATTGCCCAAGTCTGTAAAGCCCGGCGATTCTTTTATGGTGTCTCCGAAAGCGCCGCTTATTCCCGCCAATAGACTTCCTCTCAAAGATATTCCAGTCGGAACTTTTGTTTACAACATAGAAATACAGCCAAACGGCGGGGCCAAGATTGGCCGTTCGGCGGGAATTTTTGCGCAGGTAGTTGCCAATGCTGATGGATATACAAACATAAAAATGCCTTCAACTGAAGTTCGAAAAATAAACGAAAATTGCTGGGCTTCAATCGGAACTGTTTCAAACGAAGAACATCATTTAGAAAATTACGGCAAAGCTGGACGCAGTCGTTGGAAAGGAATAAGACCAACAGTTCGCGGTACGGCGATGAACCCAGTAGATCACCCATACGGAGGCGGAGAAGGCAGACAGGGCCGTGGCACCAAGCGTCCAAAAACAATGTGGGGCAAAGTCACCGGCGGTCGCAAGACCCGCGGGCCAAAGAGGTACTCAAATGTATTTATTATCTCGCGCAGAAAGACTGGGAAGAATAAATAGCATTCCACTTTAATTTGACATTTTATCCTTATTTAGGTTGCGTTAGGCAAGACCTAACGCAAAGTTTGCACCTCATTTAGACTGTGATACAATAAAATATATGAAGAAATTATCTTTAAAAGCAGTGAATTTGCCGGTTACTATATTTAAAGAAGGCAAGAGTTATGTGGCTTATAGCCCGGCTCTCGATCTTTCGACTTCCGCTTCTACCTACAAAAAAGCGCAAAAGAACTTTTCTGAGATTGTCGGAATTTTTATTGAAGAACTTATGGAAATGGGTACATTAGATAAAGTGCTCCGAGAATTAGGTTGGCAAAAAATAAAATCTAACTGGCAACCGCCAGTCGTTGTTTCAAACTATTTTCAACCGATGAACCTTTCGTATGCCTAAAAAGCAGAATGTAACGAATAGGCAGTTTCAACAATTTTTAATATATGTCGGTTGTTCCTTTAAAAGATCTAAAGGAGATCATTTTGTGTATGTGCGTCCTGATTTACTACGTCCTGTTATAGTTCCCAAAGATAATCCTATACCTCAATTTATTGTAAGAAATAATCTTAAACTGCTCGGAATGTCTTGGGAAGAATTTTTTAATATAATTGACAGAATGTAAATTAAAGACTCGTAAGCTAAAGAGATACTCAAATGTATTTATCGTTTCTCGCAGAAAGACTGGGAAGAATAAATAGCGTTCCACTTTAGTTTGACATTTTACTCTTATTTGCTAGTATAAATTCAAGCTCGTTAAGAGCTTTTTGTTTATCCAAAATATGACCAGATCAATAAAAAAAGGAATATATGTGGATGAGCGGCTTTTGCAAAAGATTGCCGGCAAAAACCCGCTTAGTACTCCTCCCATCAAAACTTGGAAAAGGGCCTGCGTCATATCTCCCGAAATGCTTGGTTTTATTTTCGGTGTCCATAATGGAAAAACTCACGTGGATGTTTTGGTAACCGAAGATATGGTGGGCCACCGATTGGGGGAATTTTCTCCAACCAGGAAATTTACGAAGCATGGCGGAAAGATGCAAAAAGAACTTGAACAAAAAAAACAAGAAGCCGAAATAGCCGCCGCCAAGGGAGCAAAAGAGGCAAGCGCGGCCGCAGCTGATTCAAAGAAAACAAAATAATTATAATGAAAGCATTTTTAAAAAATTACCGACAAGCCCCGAGAAAAGTTCGCTTAGTCGCTTCGCTTATAAAAGAGAAAAGTGTTGCAGAAGCCACAGCGGAACTTGATTTTTTGACAAAGCGAGCAGGACTGCCCCTAAAAAAACTTTTACTTTCTGCTGTTTCTAATGCCAAGCAAATGGGAGTGGAAATGGAAAATTTATTTATCAAAGAATTGCGAGTAGATAAAGGCATTACAATGAAAAGAATGATGCCGGCGGCTATGGGTTCAGGGCATAGGATAAACAAACGCACGAGCCATTTAACGCTCATTCTTGCAGAACAAGCTTCAATTGCGAATAATCAATTAAAAATTAAAAAAACAAAAATTCGTAATTCGTAATTGCCCATTTTAAATTTTATGTCAAAAATAGTTCATCCATACGCTCATAGGTTGATTATGTTAAGAGATTGGAAAAGCCGCTGGTTTGCCGATCCCAAAAAATATGTCTCTTACTTGAAAGGAGACGTTCTGATACGCCAATATTTGGAAAAAAAATTGCGAGGTATGTATATTTCTACAATTGAAATTGAAAGAAGCAGAAAAGCCACTAGATTTATCATTAAGACTTCCCGCCCAGGTCTCATTATTGGCCGAAATGGCGAGGGAGCGGCAAAATTAAAAGAAGATATTTTAAAGAAAATTGATCGCTTAAAGTTAGGAAAACCGGAAGATTTCAAGCTTGAAATTATTGAAGTTGCAAACCCAGAAGCTGATGCCGCAATTGTGGCATATATGATTTCTGAAGGATTGGAGAAAAGAATGCCCTATCGTCGCGTCATTAAAACAATCATTGAAAAAGTTATGACGGCGCGCGGAGTAGAAGGCGCAAGAATAGTTCTTTCAGGCAGATTGGGGGGAGCTGATATTGCTCGGACGGAAGAGCTAAAGCGTGGAAGCATCCCGCTTCAGAGTTTCCGCGCGGACATAGATTTCAAACGCGAGCGCGCGACTTTATCCTATGGAGTTATCGGCATAAAAGTTTGGATTTATCGTGGCAAAATATTTGCTGACAAGAAAAAAGAAATTAAAAGTTGATTAAATTGCTATGCTTATACCAAAAAAAGTAAAATTTAGAAAATGGCAAACAGGGCGAAGCAATCCAAAGGCAATATCGCCGGACACTAGGGGCATAAAGCTGTCTTTTGGCTCTTATGGTCTCAAATCTCTTTCTCAAGCGCGCGTGAAGTCCACTCAGATTGAATCTGCCAGAAAAGTAATATCTCGTACGCTGACCAAGGCTGGAAAATACTGGATTCGTATTTTTCCAGATCGTCCTTACACTTCCAAACCTGCAGAAGTTGGAATGGGAAAAGGAAAAGGAGATCCGCAAGGATATTGCTTTGATGTCTTTCCTGGACGCATTATTTTTGAAGTGGATGGAGTAGATGAAAAAATTGCAGGAGAAGCGTTGCGAAAAGCTGGCAGCAAACTGCCGATTAAAGCAAGAGTTGTTTCTAGGGCCCACAAACAATAAAATGAAGAACAAGAAAGAAAATTTTAAAGGAATGAAAAAAGATGAACTCGCGAAGAAACTTGCTCTTTTGCGGGAAAATGCAAGAGCTATTAGATTCAAAGCCGAAGGTTCAAAGTCAAAAAATGTAAAAGAACTTTCAACTCTTAAAAAAGACATAGCTCGAATATTGACAGAACTTAATAAATAAAGCTTATAGCTAGCTAATTAGCTGATTAGCTAAAAAATAAAATCATGACAACAAATACAAAAAAAGAAATAATAAAGAATAAGGGCACTACGCTAAAAGGAGTGGTTGTTTCAGATAAAATGAAAAAGACAGTTATTGTTTCTGTTTCAAGATTTGTCAAGCATCCTTTATATGGGAAGTTTTATAAAATGAGCAAAAAATACAAGGCTCACGACGAGGAAAATAAATATAAAACAGGGGATATTGTGGAAATAGTCGAGACAAGGCCAATTTCAAAAGATAAAAGGTTTAAAGTAATTTAATAATAATTTACCGCCAAGAAAGTATCTAAGCGGACAAATATGATTCAAGCAGGAACATGGGTAAAAATAGCAGATAATACTGGAGGCACCGTAGGCAAAGTGTTTAAAATTTTAGGGTCTTCCAAAAAAAGATACGCCTCTTTGGGTGAGGAGGTTATTATTGCTGTAAAAGTGGCAAGTCCTAGAAAGATGATAAAAAAGAAAGATGTGCATCAAGCGGTAATCGTGCGCACCAGAGGCGCTTATAGGAGAAAGGATGGATCTTATATTCGTTTTGATGATAATGCTGTGGTTCTTTTAGAAAAAGACAAGAAAGATCCGAAAGCTGGAAGAGTATTTGGACCGATACCGAGAGAACTTGCTGAAAAAGGATTTCAAAAAATAATTTCCCTAGCGCAGGAAGTAATTTAAATAAAAGGCAAGACCTAACATGTTAGGTCTTGCCTTAGAAAATAATATGCATATAAAAAAAGGAGACAATGTAATAATTATAACCGGCAAAGATAAAGGCAAAAAGGGTAAAATTATCAATGTTTTGGTGCGAGAAAATAAAGTTATTGTGGAAGGGGCGAATATGATGAAAAAACATCAGCGTCCAAGGAAATCTGGGGAAAAAGGAAGTATGAAAAATATCGAAATGCCAATACACGCTTCCAATGTTAAGAAATTAGATTAATCCAATGAAACATTTAACTGTAAAAGAAAAAGAGAATGGAGTCTTTGAAAAAATGAAGGGCGTTTTTCATTATAAAAATATTATGGCTGCACCAAAAATGCAAAAGATTGTTCTTAATGTCGGTACTGGAACAGCTATCAAAAAAGATAAAAATAAAAATGACGCTATATCTCTTCGTCTAGCTAAAATCACCGGCCAAAAGTCAGCTATAAAGGGCGCCAAGCAGTCAATTGCATCTTTTAAAACAAGGAAAGGCGACCCCATTGGCATTATTGTAACATTGCGGGGCAAGAGGATGTATGCTTTTTTGGAAAAACTTATAAATGTTGCTCTTCCGCGCACGAAAGATTTTCGCGGTATCGCGCGCGCTTCAGTAGACAACATAGGCAATCTAACTATTGGCATAAAAGAGCATACTATTTTCCCGGAAACAGCCGATGAGGATCTCAAGGATATTTTCGGTATGTCCATTACTCTTGTTTCTACAGCTAAAAATAAGAAAGAAGGCGTAGCATTTTTTGAATTTTTAGGTATGCCTTTCAAAAAAGAAGAGGAAAAGAAATAAACGATGGTCTGTGGATAACTTTATTACAAAATATTTAAAATTAAAGTATAATGTTTTTATGAATGAAAAAATAAACACTCTAGACAATCTAGAAATAGACAAAGCTCTAAAAGAGTTTGAAATGAAATCTAATACTGAACCAGAACCACAAGCTCCCGCGGCAATTCCATCCCCAGAAGCATCCAGCATAAAGTTTGAAACTGACAGCTATAAAGCGGTGAAGTTTTACAATGAAACAGATACTCCCAAAATGGTTCGACTGGTGATGAAATATTCCGGCGGATTGATCAAAGAACAAAAACAAGCGGAATATGTGCTTTTTGGGCTGGCGATAGTAATATTTGGCATTTCACTTTACTTGTTTTTTGGAGGAGGTTCAAAAAGTCCTACATTCAATGAAAATATACCTGCGGAAGTATTACCTCTTTAAATAGTTATGTTTAAAATATCTAAAAAAACAAAAAAAGGATTCACGCTGATTGAACTTTTAGTGGTGGTGGCTATTATTTCACTTTTGTCATCGGTGGTACTCGCGAGTTTGAACAGCGCGCGGGCGAAAGCGAGGGATGCGAAACGGAAGCAAACACTTACTCAACTTAGAATTGCGAATGAACTTGCGTTTAGTAATTCACCAACTGGGATATATACAGATACGACTGGCTGGATTGAAGTTCCAACCGATGGTGTTTTGACGCCAGCACTTGTAACTCCCGGCTACATCAGTTCTCTCGTTTCTGAGACCTCCACGTATCAGTATTGGAGAAAAAATTATACTGAATATGCTTGTATGACATTAAATGATTCAAATAAATATGGTTTTTATGTTAAACTGGAAAATCCCTCAGCATCTGATCCAAACTTTATTTCTTCAACAGTTGGTGATAGCTTTGATAGATGTGTAGCAAGCACATGGTCTATGAATTACAGAATCGGCAACTAGCTTATTTACAAATTAGGGTAAGCAAGGATAATCCTTGATATTTTGGTTTTCCTAATAAATTTTATTTATTTGACTATTTAGGGCAAGCAAGGATAAGGGCAAGCAAGGATAATCCTTGATATTTTGGTTTGACTGTTTCTAGGAGTCTTTTTTATTTTCCGAGTTCTTTAATTTCAGGATTTTTGGAAATATAATCATCAATACTTTGAATTACAAAACCCCACAACCTAGGTTTTCCCCAGCCACAGTTAAATACCCACAGCCGTCTGCATTTTTTCAAAAGCAATTTTTCTTCTTTAACAACTTTCTCTACCTAAGCGCATAGGCGAGAAGCGAGTACGCATAGTTTCCTAAATATCCATCAATCGATTTCGGAAGAGACGTTTCAAGATTATGGAACATTTTCAGATTCCGGAAGTTCAGTTCAATCAGCATTCGGGTTTCATACAGAGCGTTTTGCAATGCAGTCGCAATTCTTTTCATGTTGGCTTTCGGTTTAGCGAACAGAATTCTTTTGTTTTCGATGTAGAATTCTTTTTCCAAATCTTTGGAAATATATCCGGCATCAGCCACGAATATGCCAAGCATTTCTTTGTTCATTTTCTTGAAGGTTTTTCGATCGTCTGAATTTCCTGTTCCAAAACTAACTGCAAGTAAGTTTCTTTTCAGATCGGTGGTAATGCTCATTTTAAGCCCATAGTAGAAGCCTTTTCCCGAATGTCCCCAGGATGAAAGCATTTTCATCGTCTTGTGACGTTTGGCATTTTTGTTCAGACAGACTGGAATATCGGTGGAGTCTGTGTGTTTGACTATGTGAGCATTTTTCCGATTCCATTGCAGAATTGATTGCAGAATGAGCAGGGCGTATATTGCCAGACGATTCATGTTTACCACCAATGTTTTGTAGGAACATTTTAAAGAAAATATTTCCCAGACTGATTTCTTTGTTTTGACTCCTTGCATTTGTTTGAAGAGCGAGAGAGCTATGGTATCTTCCGGAGTGTTGGCTAATTTTCGACCAGTGCTTTTAACTATCTTTAATTTAAGTTGTTTGAAGAAAAATCTCACTTTTGTTACAATACTATTGTATTTTTGAATCGTGTGATTCATAACAAAAAGCGCCTCACGGCGCTTTTTGTATTCTAACTCATTTTAGGGGAAATGGGGAGTTTCGTAATTCAGAGTGCTAGAACATGATCACCGCACCGGAAAGCCGGGTGGCTGGATATGCGATAGTTGTAATACCGGACTAGGACGTTTCAAGGACGATGTGGAGTTACTAAAAAGTGCGATTGAATTTCTAAAGAAGAACTACTAGAGATTAAAGTTTTGAAGTCTTTTCTTCGTAAGCTCGACATACTCTTTTGAGATATCGCATCCAATATAATGGCGCTTATTTATCGCGGCCATTTTGCAGGTTGTCCCAGAGCCGCACATTGGATCGAAAACAACATCTCCCGTTTTTGTCCACGAAAGAATATGGTCCTCCGCTAACTTTTCTGGAA
>Ga0209211_10002464_pt1 | contig 31915 bp, 32 predicted proteins | sample RifGroA2_FD_183992 | JGI IMG/M metagenome (GOLD analysis project Ga0209211, IMG submission 183992) | Groundwater microbial communities from Rifle, Colorado, USA - Groundwater A2 (SPAdes) (version 2) | ecosystem: Environmental > Aquatic > Deep subsurface > Groundwater | place: Rifle, Colorado...
AGTCTTTAAGTCAAGATTTGATTCAAGCCCTGCACAATATGTAAAAACGGATATGGGCCTGTTGCTTAAATGGTATAATGAAAACAAGAATAATCTGCATCCTCTAGTTCTTGCTGCTGTTTTTCACCATAAATTTGAGAAGATACACCCATTCATGGATGGCAACGGAAGAACAGGCAGAATGCTTTTAAACTACATCCTTCTCAGGAATGATTATCCTCCGCTTATAATTCATGCAAAAAAAAGGAAAGAGTATCTGGATGCGCTTGATGAAGCAGATGATAGCAAGCCCACAAGCTTCAATAAAAAAGAATACACGCAATTATTAGGATTTGCTGCAGATGAGATGATTGCTAGTTACTGGGGCATATTTCTATAGTTACCCTTTATTTTTAGAAATTGATGATAGAGGGTAAGAGGTATTTTTACTTCTTCGCAGGGAGATGATGTACAGGATGTTCAGTATACCCACTAAGACTATGCTTATGTTCGGTGTGATGTTCATGTCCTGATTTATGCTCAGCAGTTTTCTCTGCTGCCTTATTCCCATCTGCTTTCCCAGCAATCGCTTTCATCGAATCTCCAGTATGCGCCAAGGGCTTTGCTGGCCATCCTGAAACAATCGTATCATCTGGCACTGGCCTATCGACAAAGCTCCATGGCTCGACAATTGCATGCTTACCGACAACCAATCTTTCTTCCTGACCAGTAACTTTGTTTGTGTAATGGCACTGTACCATCGCATTCTCTTTTATTATTGCGCCTTCGCCAATTACTGGCCTTCCTAATGAGGATTTGTTGTTGATAAAATCATGGCCGCCTACTAAAGCACCGGTCTTTAGTACAGCATTATCTTCAATTGTAATAAGATCAGGATTTATATGGTCTATGTATGCAAACTGCTCGATCCTGACATTTCTTCCTATTTTTGCGCCTGTTAGTCTTAACATAAAATTCTTTAGCCAGCATGCAGGGAAAAATGCAGTGAATTCAACCCAGGCAGCGGTAATCCAGATTTTCAATGTGTTGCGCATCCTGAACCATTCATTGCCTGCATTGCCACGTTTGCCTTTGTAAGTGATATTGAGAGAGGGAATTGTTTTGTCTTTCAGAAATTTCTTAGTCATCTCTCTTTGTTCACGATAGAAAGCAGCAGTATCTGTCCTGTCAATATGATTCCAGCCTACCTCCACAATCTTAATTAACCTCATTGGCCTACTGCCTACAAACCCAAGCTCTGGAACATCTTTGTCAACATAAGTTGCTGTGCCGATGATTGCATTATCACCAACTGTAACGCCTGGCTCAAAATCAGCAATGCTCGCAACTAGAACATCTTTGCCGATCTTTACTCTGCCTAACTTAAAGATTCGTTTTCCTTCAACTAGTTTATGGCTTTTTTGGTTTAATCTGTTTATGCTTGCATATCTGTTTTTGTCAAAATATTTGATTTTATTCTCTTCCTTGTAAGGCTCTCTGATTATGTGCGCAAATATTTGTGTATATCCGCCGATTAATGTATTATCTCCTATTTCAATAAGCTCAGGATAACGGTAATCAAAGAAAACATCCATTGGCAAACATATTTCTTTGCCCAATTTTACGCCAATCATCCTGTAAAGAGAATTTTTAATTTTGCAAGGCGGAACTTTGCCGAGAATCCTGTTCAATAGAAAGTTAAAGTAATACCGCAATGAACTTCTTGGATAGATTTGGCTATCTTTTACGCCAGAATCTAATTCTATTTCAATTGATTTCTGATCTTTGTTTGCAAGGAATTCCTTAATCCTTAATCTTGCTTCTTTGAAGTTCATTTTCAGAGCATAAACAAATGGAAGTTTTTAAAGTTTTAGTATAATGAGCATTACTACAAAGATATACGCTTATCTAGTTATCAATAGAATCTGCTTCATACCTGAAAAGATCCCCATAATACACAGGTGTGTCAGAAGATTTATAAATATAAAATTAGACCGTAGCTCAAGATAAACAAAATATAGTAATCTACTAAGGTGAGGAGTCAATGAGTACAGATTTAGATGATCCTAGTGATTGGCCAAAGCAAACAACAAATCCCGAGATGGTTTCTAATATCGCTAGGCTAGTTATTGAAGAAAGAGAAACACAGGCAACTCCGACCCTCTTATTCTTGATACAATGCATAGAAAATGAGAGAAGAAGGCAAGAAGGGAAAGAAGTAGTGGATTTAATTGCTGATTTAAATGAGGTTTCACCTGAGCAGATAGATGAAAGTTATCCAGAAACTTCTAGAATACCAGTGGAAAGCTATAGGAATTTAAGAACTAATTTTACTAGCCACAAAGATTATCTTGCATTGCACTTATTGCTGATTGATTATGCAAGAATCCTATATGACCATGGCTTAGTGCATAGCTCTTTTGCTGCTGCCTTAAATGCAAGATTAGTAGGAGATTCACTTACTAGAAGAGATGTAGAATTATTAAAAAGAAAAAAGTTTGACTTTGTGAATGAGTATAACTTCGTTAAAAGCATTGATTGCCTTTCTGAATATCTGGATAAAGCAGATAAATTAGAAGAAGAAGGATCAGATGAAGATGCAAGAAATGAACTAGAAAGAATGATCGGCATATCTGAACGCCTAAATATCGCAGGATTATTAACAGATTCTGAGTTCACCCTTGCGAACACTTATTTGAATCTAGAGATCTGCAGATTATATGAAAAGCAAGGTAACATAGAGAAAGCAATTGAATATGCTGCAAATGCCAAACAAAATAGATTCAGAACAAACATGTTTGTGCCAGGATTTGTGAATCTTAAGCTAGCTTCATTGTTAATCAAAGCAGGAAGATATAATGAGGCATTAGGCGAGGCAGAAATTGCTTCAATGAATATGCCTAAGAACAGATTAGTATATTTAACCAGATTAAATGCATTGCTTGGATTAAACCGATATAAGGAAGCAATCCCTGAGTTAGCAAATGCAATCTATCTTACACCAGGAAATTTAACTGAGACAATAGAGTCTATTGATGAAAAGCATTTGGAAGGATTGTTAGCAGAGTTAAAATGTGATGAAGTTGTTACATTCACTGCGACAAGTGAACACGAATTTGATGACAGCGATATTAGAGAAGGAATGCCCCGATTATTTAATGAAGATGATGTACAAGAGATACAGGAAAAAGGAATCCTAGAGAAAGGTATAGGAAAGATAAGATATAAAATTATGAGAGAAGCAAACTTTGAAAATAGCAGAGGAAATATACGATACACTATAAGTATATCCTTAAATGAGAGGACACCTCAAGCTCTAAGGTATGCTCTACAATTTGCAAACATCATATCAGATGAAGGTGGGTTATATTTTGAGAATATTAGCAGGGCAGACCCATTTGGATACAAATTTAATAGAAGAGTCGTAATTGACAGAATACCTGATAAATATTAGAGATTCTTAACTATCTTGACCACACCATGATTAGCATTCACTTCAACCAACATCCCATCTTTTAATACTTTAGTTGCAATTTTAGTTCCAACAATGCAAGGAATGTTAAATTCTCTAGATATGATTGCAGCATGGCAGGTAGCTCCGCCTTCGTTTGTGATGATTGCAGCTGCTTTTTTCATCACAGGAACAAAATCAGGCATGGTCATACCAGTTACTAAAATATCCCCCTTCTTGATCTTCTTTAGTGCATCTGCTGCGCTCAACGCTATTTTCACTTTGCCGACTGCTTTTCCCAAAGAAGCTGGCAGCCCAGAAAAATCTCTCAATACATCACTTTCTTTGCTTTGCTCAAAAGTTTTAAGTTTTATTGCATCTTCACCTAACTTAAACAATACTTTATTGTTATTGATAAACAGAGTTGAGCACTGCAATCTTCTTGCAATTTCTTCGTCTGATATTTTTCTATCTTTTTCCAATAGCAAGATTAATTCATCCGGAGAATATACTTCAAGGCCATTTACTGAAATGCCAAAGCGTTTTGAGATCTCTTCAAAAATAAGATATAAGCTGAAAGATGTTTTCATCTGTGTCTCTTTTCTCAGCTCATGCAAAAAAGCATATTCTTCAAAGATATTGTTGAGCAATACTATATCTTTATTTTGAAGATACTTTTTTTTCAGTGCTTTTATCTCATCAGGATAATTTTTCAGCTGCCTGATATGCCTAGGTATGTCTTTTGCTTCTTTAAAGATATTGTCAGCACCTTTTTTTATGGACTGCAAAGTTTTTCCATCACCAGCACGCCAATTAAGCTCTGTCCACCAGAGATCTGAAAGGATCTTATCCGCTAATCTTTCATCATACTTTTTTGTCTCTTTTAGAGTAAGTGCAAGCCTATAGAACATTAGCTCTTCTTTTTTAGGTGCGCTAAGCTCTGAAGGCGTTGTTATTATTGTGTATACTTCATTCTGCTCTCTTTTTGCAACAAACGTAGATGAGATTGCATCCTTCAATTCTTCTTCAAGCACCAAATCCAAAGCATCTATTTCCATCGAAAGTGCATTGAATTTTTCTGTTTTTATCCTAAAGTCAGCATACAGGAGAGGAAGCTGGTTATCAGACAACTCTGAAAGATTTAGCTGCTTTATTTTTGAAGCTATTGCCTGTGCCTCTCCTGCAATTTTCTTATGAAGAGAAACATGACTAGAAAGCCAATCATTCTTTCTTGAATTATCAACAAGAAATTTTCCAATCTTGGCAAGATCATCCTGCCACCAGCACCATAAGGAAAAATTGTTCTTAGGCTCCGCAGAATATAATGTCCTTGCAAATGACCTTCCGATTAACTTTTTGTCATATTTTCTCATCCCATCGCATATCATAAAGCCTATATGCACAGAGATGTATTCACGGATATATTCGACGTAAGAGATATTGAATCACCAAATCATATTTCTATTGTAGCAGTATAAATATTTTACTGATGAATCCTTTATCTGGCGTTACCCCTACATTTATCAAAAAATCAAGAAAATTAGATATTTGTAGGAGTAACAAATGCAACAAAGAAAATTCTTTGTAAATCACGAATCGCCTAAATAGAGCTCCATATCTCAATTAAAGTATAGCTAACTTTTTCCAGATGCAAAATGCTGATAATTTCCTGAACATAACGCTGGGGAACAATAAACACTGTCGGAGATAATCTCTTTCCTTTAAATTTGCCGATTGCACCTTCTTTGTTTTGGTTCTTTTCATGTCTCCCAAACAATGCCCTGATTATCTTATTTCTTTTGGCAACATTTTTTATAGGCTCAATGGTAAAAACAACAAATGCTTCTCCCTTAAGCTCTGACTTATATTTGCCATATAAAGTTATTCCATCTGCAAGAATACTATGCCTTAATTTCCACTCTGATAATACACCTATCTTTGGATTTATGCTACTTTTTATTCCTTTTTTCCCCCAATTTTCAAATATCTGGCTTTTGTAGAATTTTGAGATAATCTCCTTCATCTGGTTATCATTATCCTTATTATCAGAGCTTACATCAAAAAATAAGTCAACATCGCTATCGCTGCTAAAATCTCCTCTTGCAACCGAGCCAAAAAGTATAACTTCCTTCACTTCAAATCTAACTCTCTCAAGCGCAAATGACACAAATGAGCTTGCAAAGGCAATTAGATCAAATTTCCTCAATTTTTACACCCCCTTTAACTATCTGTTCTGTTAAAGTTCGTTTAAGCTTCTCAAATGAATCTAAAACTTCCTCTATTTGCTTATCAGTTGGCTTGCCATAGATTAGATTATCTCTATTTTCTTCTATAGTATAGAATAAGCCATATATTTTATCCTTGTCAGGAAATACAGCACCTATCTTCCTGTCTGCAAGGGCATCTATCTTCTGGTCTGGTGTTGGTCTTTTGAACCATGAATGTTTTATTACCTTACCTATCGGTATCTTATTGATCTGATGCAAGTAGAGCTCCAAGAGTTCAGATGCACATGCTGAAGAATGAAATCCTATCGTGATAGGCTTCTTTTCTATGCCTTCGTCTATCGCATCTTTTATCTCATCCAGATGTTCTCTTATCCTTTCAAGATGGCTTTGTATTGATCCCATAGTTTAATTTATACCTTAAATAGGTATTTTTTATACCTATTTAAATTTTTTGGTTTTTTAAGGTATTTTTTATACCTATTGCAGGTATAATATATACCTAAAAAATATATCTCTAAGAATATAATATTAGCCAATACAATCTTATTTCAATATCTTAACAATGCCATGATTTGCATTTACCATAACCAAATCTCCGTCCTTAAGCACCTTGGTTGCAATCTTTGTGCCGATGACACAAGGTATCTTTAATTCCCTACTTATCACTGCAGCATGGCTTGTGATGCCGCCTTCATCTGTAATGATTGCTGCTGCTTTCTTCATCGCAGGCACAAATTCAGGCCTTGTCATTGAAGTGACTAGTATGTCTCCTTTTTCAACTTTGGAGATTTCTGCTGCATTTATACAGACTTTAACTCTGCCAGTCACACTACCTAATGATGCGCACATACCGTTAAGCTCTTTGACATCATCTTCCTTATGCTGCTTTACAAGCATGGCTTTGATCTCTTTATACCTATTTCCTGTAAATACTTCTAACTGATCTTCATAGTGAATAAATATGCTTGCCTTCCTTCTTTCTCTGAGGTTTATGTTTTTGATGGAACCAATATCATCTGCATTAACTTCATCTGCCAACAGATATTTCAGGTCGCGAGAATCAACCTTAAAACGCTTGGCTATCTCATAGACAAACTGCTGAAATGCATAGACACCTGACAAAATCACGATCTTCCTTTGGTCTTGCCAATAAGTCACAAAATCAGTGATCTCGACCAAGTCAATCAATTCCTGGCTTAGGTTTAGCTCTTTAAAGAGTTTCTTTTTGCGCAAAAGATTCTTCATAAGCTGCGCATCAGTTGTAACAGTTATCTGCTCGTTCTTATCTACTGCATCCTTGATCTCATCAATTACATCTTGCTGAGTATATTCTCTTGCCTTATCCCACTGCGATCTTATCCAGAAAAATCTTTTGACATGTGCATCAACCATCTTTTTTAATTTCTTATCTTCGAGAAAGGGTTCTTTGTGATTATTTTGTTTTTGATGTTTTTTATAATAATCAATCATATCAGACATGCTTTTATTAAACTCTGGAAAGAACATCTTTCTGGTAGGCTGTGTCAGCTCAGTAAAGTATTGGGTGAACTTGTCTGCTTTACCTATCTTTTGCAGGGATTTCAGCAGCAGATCCTTGAACACAACATCAGTTGTAAGTGAGATTCCTTCAACCAAGTGAGATGCACCAAAAGCAAAATAGAACATGTTTGCAAATTTCTTGTAATGATCCAGAAGCACGGTGTCATCTAATCTGGAAAGGCTGTTAAGGTGCTCTTTCATATACTTAAAGAAAGGCTTCTTTTCCTCATTACTCTTCTCATCAAGCCAGTTCAAATAATTCTTATCTTTTTTGTACCGTTTCATGAACTCATCACACATATAGTGAAGGTCTTCCCTACTGTAGTACAATTCAAGATAATCCTCCTGGAAGTCATAGATAAATTTAGAATACCCATAGCCAAGAGTTTTTTTGCATGCTTTTATGCCAGAGATTGATGCAGCAAATACGAAAACAGGAACTGCTGCAATACCCTGCACATACCACTTTTTTTTCACTAATGATTGGATTAATTCTTTGTTCATCTTAAGGCCTCGTAAGTTTATCAGCATGTTTATCTAATGCATTTATATATCATCTTAATACCCTCACAATCCCATTGTCAGCATCTACCTTAACCTTCATGCCGTCCTTTAAAACTTTGGTTGCTTTTCTTGTCCCAATTATGCAAGGAATTCCTAATTCCCTTGACACAATTGCCGCATGGCAAGTAAGGCCACCTTCATCTGTGATTATTGCTGCAGCTTTTTTCATCGCTGGAACAAACTCTGGCTGTGTCATGCACGCAACTAAAATATCTCCTCTCTGCACTTTTGAGAGCTCATTTGCTCCTCGGCAAACTTTCACAGTTGCAGTAACTTTGCCAGGAGATGCACAGTTACCTTTGAGTTCTATGATCTCGCCAGAATCTTCATCCATTAATTGCATGATCATCTGCTCTGCTTTTCTGCCAGTAAATACAATTCCTCTTTTTTCAGGCTCTTTCTCTTTCTGGCTGTCATAAGTATAGAAAAATATTGACTTTGCCCTTCTTTCTTCAAGCAATTGATTAGTAAGATTGTTTAGATTTGACTCTGTTACTTCTGCTTGAATAAGGTAGCGAACAAGCTCATGCTTTAAGTTATATCTCTTGCTTATTTCAGCCAAAAAGTTATCAATATAGCTTAGTGTAATTGTTGTGACATGCTTCCTGTTGTCCTGAAGCTTTGCCATAAATTCGCTGATGTTTAGCAGCAGTATAAGCTCATCGCTTAGTTTTAGTTCTTTGAAAAGCAGTTTCTTTCTTTTTTTATTTTCAAGCAAAGTCTGAGCGTAATTTCTGGCATTCTTCTCCATCTCTTTTGTGATGCCTTTCTTTATCAACTCATTAATTTCGTGCATAAAATATGTTGCATCAAGATAATGCGTACAAGCATAGCCATTATTGAGCCAGTAATATTTTTTTTCCAATTGCTTTAGCAGCTTAGCCCTGTTTTTTCCATCTGCATGCTTACTATATTCAATTGCTGCAAGCACAATTGCATTATGAGCTTCTCCTATGAATGAAGGAAATGTAGGTGCAGTCAGATCTGCGATTACCTGATTGTACTCTTTCTCTCTACCTATTTTTTTTACTGCATCAAAAATAAGAGATCTTATCTTTTCCTCATTTGTGAGAGTAAAGCCTTCAACCATATGGCTTATCCCCAAAAGCTTGTTAAGAGCTTCTGCAAGAACTTGGTAATTCTCAAGCAGCTCTTTGTTGCTTATTTTATTTAGCTCTAACTTATCAAGCTTTTTCAGAACATTAAAATGCTCTTTGTTGATGGAAGTGTGTTTCTGCCAGATGACTTTCAGGTAATCCTTATTCTTTTTCAGATTTTCCAACAAATTTTTGTTTATGCTGTGCAGATCATCCCAGGAATAGCCATAATAGGCTTTGTCATTCTCATAGAAATCAACAAGCACACTATAGCCATAGCCTAAATACTCGTACATATACTTGCAGGAAGAAGGCGCACCAAACGTCAGTAATCCCGGAGTACCGTTAAATCCCTGAAAATAGTATTTTTTTTTGAGAATACTAGCTACATCAATCTTAGAATGCTGTTTATTAGTTACTATCAATAGCCTCACCTGTTTACTTCAAAACATAATATAACACAACTAAAAGTATGATAAAATATACTGCATATTTGAAATACTTCCATTCAGGGCTTGCATCTATGTGATGGTCTGAATGTGCATGCATCTCTTCTGCTTCCGCGTCCTCGAATTCTGTCATAAATGATGTTAAATGAAGGTTATTTAATAATTTTTAGTCAAATAATGATAATAATAGCAAGAGCACCACGAATGATAGGCAGGTATAAGCGATCATTTTCATATCTAGGTTTGTTTTTGGCTTCTGGTGAGCCTTCTCATTAAACTGCTCAACTCTTACTTCATATAGTTCCTGCATGTTTGCCCCCAATAACATATAATCTATCTTACACTCTATAGGGTGATTAATCGTCGCTATATCAACTCTTGTAGTAATAAGCATTACAACAGACATAAACTTTAAATAATAGCCTCTCTTATCTATTTCTGCAATGAAAGAAGAAGCGCTCTTAGCAGCAGGCTTGACATTCAACGAGGCAAAAGTATATCTTGCATTATTGAAGTTAGGCTCTGCAAACGTGAATGAGATAACAAAGAAATCAGGAGTGCATAGAGTAAATGTCTATGATATCCTTGACAGATTGACTGAAAAAGGCTTAGTGAGCAGCATCATTGCAAATAAAAAAAAAGCATACCAGGTTGTGAATCCTGAGGTCCTTAAAGAGATAATCAAGCAAAAAGAATATCTTATTGAAAAGGCTTTGCCAGAGCTAAAGTTGGATTACAACATAAACCCAAAGAAAGAACAAGTGTATTATTTTCACGGACCAGATGGTGTTTCTACTGCATACAGCATGATGATGACGCAAAAGGAAACCATCTACGGCATAGGTGGCTCTGGCAGAACAAGAGAGTTCCTTAAGCACAGGCATGATAAATTTATTAGAGAATTAAAAAAGAACAGATGCAAAGTAAAAGCATTATACTATGAATTCACAAGAAAGACAGGGGTTGCAAAGGACTATGAAACAAGGTATCTGCCAGATAAATACCAAAGTCCCATGATGATTGATGTATGTGGAAGCCTTGTTATTATCTTGTTATCTACTGATGAGGTTTCTGCAATTGTAATTGACAATCGAGCTCTTGCAGATAGCTACAGGAAATATTTTGAACTTTTGTGGAACACTGTAGCAAAGCCTTAGAAATCAGTCAGTTTCTTCTCTTCTTTCTTGCTGGCTGTAGAAAGATAATTCACTATAGTAGTATTGCCTTCTGAGCCGCCGATAGCCCTTTCCAGGGTAACAAACTTATTTTCAGCAAGCTTTGCAATCTTCCTGGTGAAAGTTTTATACACTGACTTTCCGCCTTCTTTTTCATATAGTTTAAACAGCTCTCCCATCTTTAAACTTGGGTTTTTTTTGACAACAGTAAGGATAAATCTTGTCTCATCTTCCAAGTCAGCTGAATTTTTTATAGTGAATTCGACCAATTTCTCGATAGCTTTCCGTGCATGGTCTGTGCCTATCCTTTTGCTGCTTGATGATTCAGCAATCAATGCAGATTCTTTAAGCAGATACAACCCTGCCCTTATATCTGACACACCATATGCTTTCTGCACGATTAATTTAACTGCATCTTCCTGCCAGACATTTTCAAAGAACGCATAACTGATCCTTTCTCTTAAGATACCATCTATCTCATCCATGCTGTAAGATTTGAATTCTAAAGTATCTGGCGTCAACCTTGATTTTATCCTTGGATCAAGATTGATGAGCCATTGATGGTAATTGGTTATCAGGATTATGCTTTTGCGGTAGATCTCTTCCAGCAGCATATAAAGAAAATCAAAATCTTCTATCTTGTCTGCCTCATCAAAACAGAATACTGCACTACCCTTGTTTATTTTTTGCTTGACAAGCTTAAACAGCTCATCTGTCTTTAAGTTATGTGTGAACTTGAATCCAAGTTGGTCTGCCATGTCTGACATTATCTTAAAAGAAGTGTTTTTCTGCCAGCAATTGATATAGAGCACTTCAATCCCATCTGTCTCTTCCTGAAGCTCTTGAAACAGATTTTTGCAAGCCACTGTCTTTCCATTTCCGCTTGGTCCATGCATCATAAGATTCTTGCCGTTCATGTCCTGCATCAATGGCTTTAAACATTCTGCAATCTGCCTCTGCTGCGGCTCCCTGTAAGGAATTACCTTAGGAACATAATCATAATCAAGAACAACTGGATTCTTGAAGAGTGTTTCAGTGCTCCTTAAGATGTCTTTAATGATTGAAATATTTCTCCCCTCACGATAATATTATGCATTAACAAATGCTTTTGGTAAAAAATCAACTGATTAAAATGGTTATTATCAGAAATTAAGTTTCGTATATTTAAATAAATCGAAAAAGATGCTAGAAATAACAAGAGATTATACTTAATAAGACAAATAAAGTAACTATCATAAAGTAGTAAACTTTATATAGATATTATTAATTTTAGAGTATAATGAGCAAGAGAAAAAAAGAATTTCAGGAAGAAGAGCGAAAGAGAGAAGAAAGAAGAAATTTTCTGAAATGGATAGGAACAGGAATAGCCGTAGCTGCAGTTGATGGAGTCCTGGAATCAAGACAAGTTGGCTTAGTTAGGACAATCTGGAGATGGATAGCAGAAAGAAGAGATTTGTATTCAAGAACAACAAATCAACTGAAAGAATTAGGATTTAGCATAGATGAAGCTAATTCTATTTATTTTGAAGATAGCAAAAATATAATTGTTTATTTACCAGATCTTCATGAAACTGATGCTTCAATTAAAAGCGGAGTAAGAAAGTTAGAAAGAATTATTGGATCAGGCTTAAAGCTTACTGGCATAGGACTAGAAGGCATCCTCAAGACAGAAAATATGGATGAGGTACAAAAAAAGATTAGAAGCTTAAAGAATTTAGAGAATAATAGAGAACTGTATAAATACAATAGTGAAATTGCTTCTGCAAATCAGGAAGTTACAAGATTAATAGAATATTTCAAAGAAAGAAGAGCACCAGAAGTAGACATATTACATACAAATATAAAAGAAATATATGATAAAGTATTTTGGTCATTGACCTACATGTTACAGGTAGATACAAACCCATCATCCTTAACCCCTGGATTACAATATCCTTTAAAATCCCATAGATTATTAGAAAAAGGTCCAATAGTATTCGGATTAGAGCAAGAAAAAGATTATGCAGAGATAATTGAAAGAGGAGCAGTGCTTGATTATTTACAAGCCAGAGAAGCAATACAACGCTGGTTAAATGGCCTCGATGATCTTGCAAATCAGATTAGAGAAAATGTTAGAGACATTTCTTTGCAGGAAGAAGGAATAGCTACCATTGATGAAATTAGGCAGAGAATGACAAGGTATAACGCAGAGTTTGATGCAAGAATAGAAAGATTGAGCGACAAATATCATATACCAACAGAACATTTGCAAAGTTCAATGCTTTATGATAATATATATTTTAATGATCTTGTTGTAAAAAGAAGCAAAAACTGGATAAGAACTATACAAGAGAAAGCAGGTAAAAAGATACAGCAAGTATACCTAATAATTGGTGGCAAAAGTCATATACCGAGTGTAAAAGATGCTGCAATACAGGCTAAAGTATCTATTATTACCATAGATTATACTAAATAAATAAAAAGCAGATAAAAATTAAAAAGTAAGATATAAATATAGTTTCAAAAGATGTTCATTTCTTCCCAATAACTTTAATCCCGCTCATCATCTTCTGCAATACTTTAGGAACTTCAATGCTTCCATCTTCCTGCTGGTAATTTTCTATGATTGCAGCGATTGCTCTCGATGTTGCAACAGCTGTGCTGTTAAGCGTATGCACCAAAGGATTTCCTGCTGCCCCTGGCTGACCAAATCTTATGTTTAATTTCCTAGATTGAAAATCTGTGCAGTTGCTGCAGCTTACCATCTCTCTATAGCATCCTTGCACTGGCATCCAGACTTCTAAATCGTATTTTTTTGCTGCGACTGAACCTATGTCTGCTGTGCAAATATTTACTATCCTATAAGGCAATTTTAGTGATTGGAATAATTCTTCTGCATTTTTGATTAACTCTTCATGCAATTCCCAGCTTTGCTCTGGAGTTGAAAAAATAAACTGCTCAACTTTGTTGAACTGATGCACCCTAAAGATTCCTTTTGTGTCTTTTCCATGCGCGCCTGCTTCTTTTCTAAAACAGCTGCTCACTCCTGCATATCTTAATGGAAGCTCTTCCTGCTTAAGAGTTTCATCCATATGATAGCATGCTAATGAATGCTCGCTTGTTGCGATCATGTAAAGATCTTCATTCTCTATCTTGTATATGACATCTTCAAAGTCTCCTAAAGTTATTGCACCAGAGATCGCTTTTTTGCTGATCATCAACGGAACTTCCATTATCTGGTAGCCTTTTTTGACTAATAAATCTAATGCAAGCTTCTGCAATGCAAGCTCCATTAATACCAATTCGTTTTTGAGATAATAGAATCTAGCGCCAGCAACCTTAGCTGCACGATCTAAATCAACCAGATTCAGCTTTTCTATGATGTCGACATGGCTCACTGGAGTGAATTTCTGTTTCGGTATCTTGCCCCAGACTCTTACAGTGACATTGTCATCTGGAGTTTTGCCTAACGGCACAGAATCATGGAGTATGTTCGGCAATCTCTGCATGTAAAAATCAATCTTTTCCTTTAGTTCTTGCATTCTTTTTTCTGCATTTGCAAGCTCTGTTGGAAGAGATTTCATCTCAGCCAATTTCTTAACAATATCCTTGCCTTCCTTTCTTAGCTGTGAGATTTCCTGGTTCAGAGAGTTCTTTTTGTGCTTTAATTCCTGGACAGAATAAGTAAGCTTCCTGTATTCCTCATCTTTCTGCAGCAGATCATCTACCCAAGCTAGCTTTTCCTGGTCATTTCTTTTAGTCAAGTCCTGCTTTACAAAGTTCGTATTTTCTCTTATTAGTTTTATGTCAAGCATTTTAAAGAATAGTTAAGATAGAAGTATATAAATTTATTTGTGAGGAATAGAATTAATGGATTAAAATAATTAAATATATAGTAAGAATATTTAATCAGTTGCTATAACTTTTGCCCTGCAAACCTTATCAATCAACTTATATTCTTCAGGATGTGCTCTTTTAAATTCAATCTCTTGATTATCATTAGATATTATGCCAAGCATATAGCCGACAAAACTCTCGCAAATCTGCTCACCTATTGCTGAATTGAATTTAGCAGGCTCTTTGACTTTTGTTTCTTCATTTAGTTTGTCTGCATAAGTAGCTGCATACCTTGATACAAACTTTTTATCTTCTTTTAGATATAATTTCTCAAATTCATTCCAGAAATCTTGTAATGTGAATTGTTCTCCGTCATATTCTAATACAACAGCAGCTCTTTTTGCAGAATCTCTTCTAGGATAATCAAGGGTATGAAAAAATTCATGCAAAAATACATGAGTTTGATACATTTTTACGGCCAAATCATTTGTGGAAACCGTTCTTGGGATAGGCGTAGAATAAATTTCAGTTCCAGTTGATACTCCGACTAATATTCTTGAAGGATGATCACTTGCTCTAGGGAATTCATCATAATCTACCCACTCTGGCTTCCCTGAGAAATTTCCTTGTTCATCATAAGTTGGTACAGGAACCATTCCGAAATATTTTACAGTAGTTAATTTTGATAAACGAATTAAAGATTCAGGCATTACAGAAAGAAGTTGCCTAATTTCTTCTGGAGTTAGTTGCGGCTGAACTATTGCCTCTAAATTTTCAAACTGAACAGAATCTGCAAATGCTCTTGCTAGAGGTGTAACAGGATTTGCTAGTAATCTCTGTAATCCTTCTTGATATAAAGAGATATGTCTAGCTACAAAATCAACATTAGGAGCTAAATCCATCTTATCTTTGTTTTTTTTAATTTGTTCTATATCTGCCATATATTATAGGTTTGTGCACGGTATTTATAAAGTTTTAGTTTTGTAACCACTAAAGAGTTAATTAACTTCTAAAAATTTTCAAAGATAGAATTATTTACAAATTCCTTTTTATCCTCTCGAAATATTCCTGCATTTCTCCATCAGAATACTTCTTATGTGTCCATTTGAAGTGGAAGTCATCTGTTGAAAATCTCGGCATAATGTGCATATGAGCATGCATGACTTCCTGACCTGCTGCTTTGCCGTCGTTTAATAATAGGTTAAAGCCTTCTGCTTTAGTTGCTTGCATAATTGCTTTGCTGACTTTTAATTGCAGCTCTCCAAATTCCTGTGCAACATATTCTGGAAGCTCAGTCAAACTTTGTACGTGAATCTTCGGAACAATAAGAGCATGGCCTTTGTTTGCAGGACTTATATCTAAGAACACGATAAAGTTTTCGCTTTCATATAGCTTGTTAGCAGGTATTTCTCCAGCAGCAATCTTGCAAAATATACAGTCTGACATGATAAGCACCCCAAAAAAATAATTACTATAATTATAACGGCACTATTTAATAGATTAACAATATCAAAATTTATTACCGTTTCACTCGTCCAAAATCATCTTCCAATCTTACAACATCCTTCAGCTGCGGAGTCGAGACCTCAATTATCTGCGATTTCTTGACTGCAAACAATCTGTGCACTGTCTTTGTCGGAACATGTATAACATCACCAGGCTTCATGATATATTCCTTCAAAGTTTTCCTGAAATTCTTGCCAGTATATCTGCCGTAAGTAGCTTTAATCTTACCGGATTGTAGATACCATGTCTCTGTCTTAAAACGATGATACTGCAAAGAAAACCTATTGCCTGCATTTATCTCAAGGATCTTTAATGCATATTTATCTGTCACAACTAGCCAAATCTCTCTTCCCCATGGCTTTTTCACGATTCTTGGTATTAACTTCATCTTAAGGTAAGTATAATTATTTGTTATATAAACTATTCTATTTTGAGCATTTATTAGTTTAAACGTTTATTAAAGATGACCTAAAAAACTATCGCTAAATATTAAACTTCTTCCTGACCAGCCACATGAAAGCAGCATCTGGCAAAAATTTTCTTAGCAAAAGAAGAGAGGTAGAGAACTGCCCTGCATGGTATCTTAATTTTTTTGATTTATCAGTTGCTGCTTTATAGATCAGCTCTGCAATAACTTTTGGGTCTGTCCTGCCTTCAGTTTTTATCCCAGTTAATTGCTTATCTGCAGTTTTCTCATAAAAAGGAATTTTTATCTCTCCCATTTCCATACCATTTGCATAAAACTGCGTTTGTATCGTGCCTGGCTCGATAATCTTAACTCTTATAGCAGAATGAATCAGATTATACCACAATGCTTCGCTTATTGCTTCAATTGAACACTTTGTTGCGCAATAGTAGCCATAATGGGGAAACACAGCTTTTCCTGCAATGCTTGATATATTAATGAGAGTGCCAGAATTCCTTTCTCTCATCCTTGGCAGAAACTCTTTGATCACATTGACTGCGCCAAAAAAATTAGTCTCAAACTGATCTCTTATCTGCTTTTCTGAGCATGTCTCAATCGCTCCTATCAATGCATACCCTGCATTATTGAGCAAGACATCAATGTTACCAAATCTCTCTTCTGCTTTTTTCCTTGCAACTACAATATCTTTTTTACTTGTAATGTCTAATTTCAGAACTAATACATTCTCTGGCCAGTTAAACTCTTTTGCTTTAGAAGGATCTCTCATGGTTGCAACTACATTCCAGGTTTTTTTTGCAAATAATTCTACAGTAGATTTACCGATGCCAGATGATGCGCCGGTTATAAATATTGTTTTCATTGTGGGATGTTTTATATATAATTCTCCTACTTAATGCCCTGATTTATGCTTTTTTAAGTTTCTCTTATTATGCTTTCTTCTTTAGCGTGATTATCAGTGATTCCAATACAGCCAAGACTCCTAGAGAATAGATTGAAAAGAATACAAGAGTTGTGAATCCTCGCAGCAATCCGTTTATCACTACAATATACAGCATCACTGCAGTCACTTTTCCAAGAGAAGTATGCATCGCTATAAATTCCCTGTGCCTGAGCAAGTTAACTGCCTGGAGCAGGAAGAAAAGCCCTATAAGGAAGACTATCCACCATACCTTGTCTGCAAAAAATTCTTTTTCCAGAAAATACAGCCAAGGCACCAATGAAAAGTATATAAGATAGTCTGCAAAACTATCCAGCTTGACACCAAATCTTGATGCCTGCTTGAATCTTCTTGCAACGTAGCCATCAATTGCATCTGTAATCCCTGCAATTATAAATAATAGAGTGAATGCCTGCTTGTTGTTGTAATAAGCAAGGTAATACATGAAAGGCAGGAGCAGGATCCTAAGCAAAGTAATCTGGTTAGCTAGCTTTCTGAAGTTTTTTAGGATATTTTTGTATTTAGGCATTTTTTGACCACATTTTACTTATTATGTTTTATTTTAAGGCATAAAGAACAACATTTATATATTTGTTCGGTTTTTTTTAAAGCTATGATATCAGACAATACTGCTTGTTGCTGTTGAATTCTTGCATTTTGATAAGTTTAGTTACATTGATTTCCACTATCTTTTAATTGTTTTTTGATAAACTTTTTAACTGATATCCATTAACAACCCAGAATCATTGACCAATTAATTGAGAGTGATAATATGGACAAAATCGCAAACAATGTTTTAGAGCTCATCGGAAATACTCCATTGATTAGATTGAACCATTTGATTGACTCGACTAAACACCCTAATATCAACATATTTGCAAAGCTTGAATTCAATAACCCAGGCGGGAGCGTAAAGGATAGAACAGCATTATTTATGATTAGGGATGCAGAGAAAGCTGGCAAGTTACAGCAAGGATATACGATAATCGAGCCGACTGCTGGCAATACAGGCATTGGCTTGGCAGTAGTCGCTTCACAGCTTGGATACAAAGTTATTTTTACTGTGCCAGAGAGATTTAGCATTGAAAAACAGCAGCTGATGAAAGCATTAGGCGCACAGATAATTAATACACCGACAGAAATAGGAATGGAAGGCGCAATTGAAAAAGCCCAACAGATTCACAGACTGATGCCAGAAAGCTTTATCCCTCAGCAGTTTTCAAATCCTAGCAATGCAAGAGCCCATTATGAAACAACAGGAAGAGAGATTTTTGAGCAACTGGACGGAAAGATAGATTATTTTATTGCTGGTGTTGGCACAGGAGGTACATTTAGCGGAGCAGCTAAATTTTTGAAAGAACGCTTGCCAAATGTTAAAACTTATGTGGTAGAGCCGCAAGGCAGCATAATTGCAGGAAAGCCTGCAGGCAGGCATAAAATAGAAGGCATTGGTGTGGATAATTTAGCTACCAGCAAAAATCTTGCACTAGAGCTTATTGATGAGGTTTTTACCATAGGAGATAAAGATGTGCATGAGATGATCAAGTTATTAGGCTCAAAAGAAGGATTGCTTGTAGGAAGCTCAAGCGCAGCTGCTGCAGTCGCTGCCAAGATGGTTGCTGAGAGGATAATTGAAAGCAATGGTATAAATAATAACAATAGTGAGAATAAGAATAATAATGCAAAAAACAAAGATAACAATCCAAAAACCATTAATATAGTAACCATTTTTCCCGATAGAGTTGACAGGTATCTGAGCAAAAATATACTAGGGGAGTTTGAGGAGTGGAAGTATTAAGAATAGTTATAGAGATATAATGAAATAAAGATAGAAAAATAATGATAAACAAAAATGGCAGAAAAAGACAATAATATTAATGCATGGAAATTTGCAACAAATGCTATCCATATAGGCAGTGAAGCAGATAAAGAAACAGGTGCAGTTATCACTCCTCTACATATGAGCACAACCTATTGGCAGGAAGCGCCAGGCAAACATAAAGGTTTTGAATATTCTCGCAGTGGAAATCCTACAAGAGCAGCTTTAGAGAGAAATCTTGCTGTGTTAGAACATGGCAGATTTGGTTTGGCATTTGCATCTGGATTAGCTGCAATTGACTGTGTCCTTAGATTATTAAAGCCAGGCGATAAAGTAATTGCCAGCGATGACCTGTATGGCGGCAGTAGAAGAATATTTACCCGAGCATATGAAAGATACGGAATTAAGTTTGTTTATGTTGATGCAACAAATATCAAAAATATCGAGCAGGAACTTGATGAGAATACAAAAATAATTTGGTTGGAAACACCTACAAATCCTTTGTTGAGATTGACTGATTTAAAGGCTGTTGCTGAATTAGAGAAGATAAAAGAATTAAGAGAAAGAAATAATGATAAAAATAATAAAACAATAAATTATCCATTAATTGTCGTTGACAATACATTTATGTCTCCTTATTTCCAAAAGCCATTGTTGTTAGGCGCAGACATTGTAGTCCATAGCACAACTAAATATATCAATGGGCATAGTGATGTTGTTGGAGGTGCAATTATATTGAATGACGAGACAACTTATAAAGAATTAAAATTTTTCCAGAATGCTATTGGCGCAGTCCCAAGCCCATTTGACTGCTGGCTCACTTTGCGTGGCATAAAAACATTAGCTTTGAGAATGGAGCAGCACAATAAGAATGCGCAAAAGATTGCAGAGTATCTTGCTAATAATAAGAAGTTAAAAACAGTCAATTACCCAGGATTAAAAACCCATCCCCAGCATGAGCTTGCAAAAAGACAGATGACAGGATTTGGCGGCATGATATCAATAGAATTAGACGGAAGCTTTGAAGATGCTGTGAAGTTTGCAACCAGCTTAAAATTATTTGCACTAGGAGAGAGTTTAGGAGGGGTAGAAAGCTTAATTGGCCATCCTGCCAGCATGACACATACATCTGTTCCAAGAGAACATAGATTAAAGATTGGGCTATCGGATACTTTACTGCGATTATCTGTCGGGATTGAGGATGCAGATGACTTGATTAGGGATATTGAGCAGACATTGGAAAAGATATAATTTGATTATAGTATGAAGATTAAGTTAATGTAAAAAGTTTGTTGAATAGAGTAGGTGAGAATTTGTTTGAAGACATCAAAGCAATCTACAGGAATGATCCAGCTGCAAATGGATTGGAAGTATTAATTTACCCATGTTTGCGTGCAATTGTTGTTCACAGATATGTTTCACATCCACTCTATAATATAGGGATTCCTTTTATTCCTCGTTTAATATCTGAATTCATGAAATTCATAACTTTGATAGAAATACATCCTGGCGCAAAAATAGGGAGAGGTTTTTTTGCTGATCATGGGCATGGTATTGTCATTGGGCAAACAGCTGAGATTGGCAAAAATTGTGTTTTATTTCATAATGTAACTTTAGGCGGTACTGGAAAACATGCTGGCAAACGTCATCCTACAATAGGCAATAATGTTTTGATAGGCACAGCTGCAACATTATTAGGCCCGATAAATGTCGGCAACAATGTCAAGATAGGAGCAGAAACATTTATAATAAATCATGATGTACCTGATAACGCAACAGTTGTTGGAACGCCTGGAAGAATTGTTAGATTAGAAGGAAAGAAAGTTGATCTTCCTCTGCAACCAAGCAAAAGAAAGCAGGAGTAAGGAAGAGAGATAAAGCAATAAATTAAATATAAAGATGATAATCGTGTTATTAAGCAGGAAAAGCTTAAAAAGGTGATAATACAGAGAGGAAATAAAAATGGCACTAAGAGTTTATAATACTCTGAGTAGAAAGCTGGAATCATTTAAGCCTTTAGAAGCCAATCATGTGCGAATGTATAATTGCGGGCCAAACAAAGTTTCATACTAAGAAATTTTGGGCATGCCGTTTATAACTTCGCTCACATCGGCAACTTCAGAGCGTATGTATGCAGCGATATACTTAGAAGATACCTTGAATATTCTGGCTTTGATGTATTCCAGGTAATGAATCTTACTGATGTAGATGACAAAACAATTCGCGATTCTCAAAAAGAAGGAATTGGATTGATAGAATTTACAGAAAGATACAACAAAGCATTCTTTGAGGACATTGATACACTTAACATCAAGCATGCAAAAGTATTTCCGAAAGCAACTGAGCATATTAAAGAGATGATTGAAATTATAAAAAAGCTAGAGAAGAACGGCCATACTTATGTGCAAGAAGGAAGCGTTTATTTCAAGATTTCTACATTCAAAAATTATGGAAAGCTTGCAGGATTAAATTTCAAGGCAGATGAATTGCAAGCAGGCGCAAGAGTAAAAGCAGATGAATATGAAAAAGAGAATGCGCAAGACTTTGCTTTGTGGAAAGCATGGGATGCAAATGATGGAGATGTGTTCTGGGAGACAGAGTATGGCAAAGGCAGGCCAGGCTGGCACATCGAATGCTCTGCAATGTCCGGTAAATATCTGGGAGATACATTTGACATCCACACAGGAGGCATTGACTTGATTTTCCCTCACCATACAAATGAGATTGCGCAGAGCGAAGGCGCAACTGGCAAGACATTCGTCAATTACTGGCTGCATAATGAGTATATGATGGTTGAAGGCAAAAAGATGAGCAAGCGCTTTAATAATTTCTATACTTTGAGAGATGTTATTGCAATGGGATATTCGCCAAAAGCTGTTCGTTATCTTTTATTATCAACAAATTACAGGCAACCGCTTAACTTTACATTTGACGGATTGAAAGCTGCGCAGCAGTCAGTTGACAGGATGTTTGAGTTCCTGGATAAGCTGGAGATGTTTGTGAATGCAGATAAAAAAAAAGGTGACAGCAAGAAAGTTTCTTTGCTACTAAAAACAGTTAATGATGCATTTACAAAGGAGATGGACAATGATCTTAACACTTCCGGTGCATTGGCTGCAATATTTGATTTTATGAGAGAGATCAACACATTGATGCTGGAACAAAACTTAAGTCCAGAAGATGCTGACAAATGCGTGATGGCAATCAGAGAGTTTGATGAAGTTCTTGGGGTTTTAGAGAGGGAAAAAGAATCAGTAGATACTGAGGTTGACGCATTGATCCTGCAGAGAGAAAATGCAAGAAAGAAAAAAGATTTCAAGACAGCAGACAAAATAAGGGATGAGTTAAAAGAACGAGGCATTCTTCTAGATGATACTCCGCTAGGAGTTAAGTGGAGAAAAGCATAAGTATGGCATTATGTTGTTTTCTAGAATTTTCGCCAAAAGCTTTATATATCAGCTGATATTATATCACTTGATATGCAGACAATACAATTAAAAAAACGGGAATTTGCTGAACAAAGATCGCCTACTTTGAATACCGTCTTGATGGTAGAAGAAACTCTGATGAAAGCAGACGGTGTGCTTACAGTAGCAGAATTAAAGAGGATATTACCTAAACAAGTAATGCACCAGACACTTATAGGGATTCTTGAGTATCTATCATATAGCGGCAAGATAACTTTTCATGATAACAAGGTTTTATGGACATATCATCCAGAAAGTAAGCTAAGGTATAAAGCAGGGTTGATTGTGCGATGAAATTTGGGAAAAGAGTTTCTATAAAGCTGATTGATGAAGCAGAAGAAGCTTACAAAAAATTAAGCCAGATAGTCGGCTATCAAAAAGAGAAAGATAGGCTAAATTCTGACGAGATTAAACTGTGGAATGGCATCCAGAGAGCACTTGACCTTGTAGCAGATAATCCTTTTTATGGTGAAAATGCAAAGAAAGACCAAATTCCCAAATATTATAGAGAGAAATATGATGTAGATGCCATATTTATTGTCGATCTGCCGCTATATTGGAGAATGATTTATACATTAGAAAGCGATAAGGTTGAGATAGTAGCATTTGTCCTTGATATTTATAGCCACGATGAGTATAATAAAAGATTTGGATTCAGAAAAAGATAATAGATAATTAATATTAAACTAAAAAATGCAACCCAAATATTTCATGCTGACAGCAGAAGCTGAGAATAATAGTAGTAGTAGTAGTAGTAGCAACCAAAATAATCAATTAATTACATTTGCAAACATTTACACAGATTTTAAAAAATTGAAGGATGCGTATTTTACGTTTAAGGCAAAGCAGCAGAAAAAAGAGCTTGCGATTAATGAACTGAAAACGTTTATTTTGACACCTGTTGAAAAAGGTGAGGATTTAGTTATTGCAAACGTAAATGGGATATGGCATGCATGCTTAGGACCAAAACAGCCGTTGAAGGAGCTGAAAGAGCATGTTCTTGATAATGTTGAGCTGGTAAAGGTTTCTGCGAACGAGATTAAAGTGAAGGAATAGAGAAAAACTGCTTGTAATTAATGTATTTCTCATCCACAAGTTTTATATAAAAGCAAATCAGGCAGATTACTCTATGAAACAAGAGCATAAGCAGCATCTTATCTATGGGATCATACTTTTCTTAGTAGTCATTACTCTCCTGCTTGTTAATTCTTATACTGCAAATAACCTGAAGCATAATTTTGATGCGCAGAACCTTATACTGCAGCAGCAGCAGATTTCTACAACCAATGACTACAACTCTAAATTATCAAAGCTTAGTGATGCATTCACCAAGAATATTGCTGAATTGGATGAAGAGGTTGATAACCAGAACATACTCTTCAATAACATGGTCTCTGGCTTGAAAAAAGATAATCAGGAAAAACTGCAGGCAGTATTAGAATTAGTAAAGAAGACAGAGCAAGACAGCAAGCTGAAATTGGATGAATTAAAATCAAGCTTAGAAGGCCAGATCAGCGATGTGCAAGTTAAGAGCTCTGATTTCTCTGCAATCATTGATAAAATTCTTCCTTCAGTAGTCAGTGTATTGACAGACAAAGGTCAGGGCTCTGGCGCATTTATCAGAGATGATGGCTACATAATAACAAATGATCATGTGATAAGCGTTGCAAATACAATAAAAGTTTTGACTCATGATAATTATTTATACTCTGCAAAATTAATAGGCAGAGAACCGACAAGCGATGTTGCAGTGCTGAAAATAAACAGCAATAATTATTCACGATTAAGGTTTGAAGAATCTTCCAATATTAAACAAGGCGAGAAAGTGATTGCATTAGGAAATCCAGGAGGATATTCATTCACAGTTACAGAAGGGATAGTCAGCGCAATCAATAGGAAATCTTCTAATGGAATATTATACACGCAGACGGATGTGCCAATCAACCCAGGCAATTCTGGAGGACCTTTAGTCAATACAGCAGGTAAAATCGTCGGAATAAATAATTATAAAATAGCAGGATTTGAGGGAATCGGATTTGCACTTAATCCAGATACTGCTGATGAAGTGAGCAGTGAGATTATAAGGCAGGGATGAGAAATGGTAGAACATAAATAATAATAATAATAATAATAATAATAATAATAATAATAATAATAACTTATTCATTCATTTCTTATGCACGATCTCAATGTAATCCTGTGTTATATAAACCTCTATCTTGTGCTTGTCGCAGAAATCAACAACCTCATTCTGATGAATCTCTATAATATTCTGCACATCGCAATGCGCGCAGTGCTTTTGCTTGCATGACTTGCAGTCTTTAATCAAGTTATCATCCTCTGCATCAAAATGCCAAAATTTGCCAGGCACTTCAAACAGCCAAGCTACTTTTCTGCCTGCTTCTGAATTTTTTTCATAGACTTTGGCATGCAGTTCTTCATCATCTACATATCTTCCAATTGTCTGGCAGTTGTCGCACATAAATGTCCTTCCTACAGCTTTGCTTTTATACACAGCTGCTTTCTTTCCACAGCTAGGGCATTTTATGACAGGGCCCTGCCATTTATATTCCTTGATGTGCACATAATCACAGTTTGGACAGATAACAGAAACTTGGTCTTCCACGCACTGAAAGCTGCATTTAGGGCAGCTAGTGCCAATATTACCTTTATTCTTAGCTACAGTTGACATTTTACCTCTTTTTTATACAAAACAACTTATTGATAATAAAATAAAACTAATTGCACAATATATAAATCTTTTTATACTCTATAATGCTTTTTATGAAATATGACAACAAAGAGCAATGTAAAACTAAAAGAGCCTGAATTATCACCATTAGCCTTAGACATACTTAAATTAAGGTATCTGGCTAAGCATGAGGATGGCAGACTAGAGACTCCAGGCGAGATGTTCTTAAGAGCAGCAGAAAACATAGCAAAAGCTGACTTAAATTATATGCGCGGAAAATCTGATGAGCAGAAGCAGTCTGCATACAATCATACGGTGAAAGAATTCTATAATGCAATGACTGCACTGGATTTTTTGCCAGCTTCCCCAATATTGATGAATGCAGGCAACAATCTGCAGCAATTATTTTCAGATTATGTTTTTGTATTAAGAGATTCAATGAAGAACATCTTTGGCAAATTAACTAACGCTGCAATCATCCAGCAGAACGGCTCTGGCTGCGGATTTGCATTCTCTATGCTCAGACCAAAAGGTGATTTGGTATCTGGACAAAAAGGAGTTGCATTTGGTCCAGTTACTGTCATGAAGTTCTTTGATGTTGCCATCGGCGCGATAAAGCAAGGCGGTCGTCGTCAGGGCGGCAATATGGGAATCCTTCATACCAGCCACCCAGATGTGCTTGAGTTTATAAAATGCAAACAAGATGGAAGCTTGAAGAATTTTAATATTTCTCTGGCAATAACTGATCAGTTTATTGATTCAGTCAAAAACTCAAAAACTTTTGCATTAACTAATCCAAGAACAGGTGAAGAATACAAAAAAGTAGATTCAAGAGAGATATTCAATGCATTGACAGATTCAGTATGGAAACTAGGCGACCCTGGCGTAATTTTTATTGACGAAATGAATGCAAAAAATCCAGTCAAGGAGACAGTTTACTGCACAGGAAGCTGCGGACAATCACCAATGCATTCATGGGAAGGCGTGCCTTATGCGCACATTAATTTGAGCAATATGATTATTGAAAGAAAAGATTATGGAGTGATTGGGCAAATAGATTTTGAAAAGCTAAAAAAATTAGTGCATCTTGGCGTGCATTTCCTGGACAATTGCATTGATATGAACAGCTACCAGTTCAAGAAAAGCGAAAAACGATGCAAAGCATACAGAAGGATAGGATTAGGAGTGATGGGATTTGCAGACTTGTTAATTAAGCTACGCGTACCTTATGATTCAGATGAAGCATTGTTTATAATAGAAAAGATAATGAGTTTAGTAAAAGATGAATCAAGAAAAGCATCTCAGCAACTTGCTGTAAAAAGAGGTGTTTTCAAGAATTTCAAGCGCAGCGTATGGAAGGACTTAAATTTGAAGTTAAGGAATGTCTCCATCACAACAGTTGCTCCTACAGGCACTACAAGCATAATCGCGAATACATCTGCAGGAATCGAGCCATTGTTTGCATTAAGCTACGCTGGAAAGACAATGGAAGGCAGAGAATATACCATCACTAATCCAGATTTTGAGCATGAGATTAATCTACTTAAGGAAAATAGCAAAGTTGATGATGCGACATTCAGGAAATTATTGAATGCAAGCAGCATCAAGAATTCTGATGCATTTAATGATGAACTAAAAAGAGTGTTTGTAACTTCTATGGACATCCATTACAAATGGCACATCAAGATCCAGGCAGAGTTCCAGAAGTATATTGACAGCGCAATCTCTAAAACAATAAACATGCATAATTCTGCTACCCAAACTGATATTGCTGATGCATTATTCTATGCGCACGAATTAAAATGCAAAGGGTTGACTATATATAGAGACAGAAGCAGAGAAGATCAGGTGCTTGAGCTGAAGAAGACGCAGACTAAATTGGATAGCTTCTAGGAAATAATTTAAAAAATAATAATTTAAAAACTATTAGAAGTTTTTACCCATTCCCATCATTAAGCTCTTCCTCGACCTTCTCACCCATCATTATCCTTTTCTGGTCTTTTTTCTCTCGGAATGTCCTTGGCACATGCACTTTCTCTTTTGTAATCGGGTTTTCGCCAGTGTAATACATTGCAGTAGAGATTGTACCAGGAGTTGGTGTAAATACTTGTGTCAAATTTACAAAGAGATTATTATCCTCGGAAAACTTACGGAGCTCTTTCATGTCTTCCATTGTAGAGCCAGGATGAGCAACAACAAAATACGGCACAAGGTTCTTATTGGTTCCTTGCTCTTTATTGATTAATTTATATTCTTCTAAAAATTCTACAAATGCTTTCTTGTTTGATTTGTTCATCTGCTTTAACACATTATCGCTGATATGCTCAGGCGCAATCTTAAGACGAGAGACAAACTGCATTATCTTCCTGAATAATTTTTTCTGATCAAGAATTATATCATGCCTGATTGCGCTTCTTATTTCAAGCTCACCATTATGCTTTTTATTTAATTTCTCAACTTCTTCCAATAATGGGATCAAATCATCTCGCATAACCCTATATTTGCACCCAACACAGACCTGGTTGCAGTATTCTTCTTTATTATAAACGGTTATCTCTTTGCCAATGATAGGCGAATGTATCTTTTCAGCAACATTGTAAAGCGCACAATAAGAGCCATACATGTTGATAGTTGGCATGGTAAGATCATTTATTTTTTTGTTCCCTTCCTCATATAGCATTTTTATCTCTTTTAGGATGCTTTCTTTACTTCTTTTTGCAATGTTTTTGCCTTGCACCAAAGGGATTACACAGAAATGACACCCTGCCCAACAGCCTCTGCCCAAAATCACAGAATTTTCAAATCCATTTAACATCTGAGTAACTGAGTTAAAGTCTTTTGTTGATGGATGAAGCTTTCTTGTAAAATGTATGCCATACACAAAATCCATTTCTTCTTCAATCAATGGATGTGAAGCTCTGTTGTGCTGTATATATCCTAATCCTGTCTGCTCGATAAAGGCATCATCTGGCAGCAGATATCTTGTCCTGTGAGCAAGATTATATTTTTCTTTGTCTTCCAGCTGCTCTTCAAAGCTGGGAAGCAATCTTATGTTTTTTGGCAGCTGGTTTTTTGAAACACGAAATGCAATGCCATCGATGTCTTTGTAATCTTTAAAAGCAATCTTGCTGTCGGCTTTAGTGGTAAATTGATCTATTAGATTAAGAATCGGCCTTTCAGCATTTCCAAAGATAAGTATGTCTGCTTTTGTATCATTCAATATGCCTTTTCTAAGCTTATTGTCCCAATAATCAAAGTGTGTAAATCTTCTTATCGTTGCTTCTACTCCACCGATTACAGTAAAGCTGCCTTTGAACAGTCTTTTGACATTTGAAGTGTATGCCATCAAAGCTCTCTCTGGCACATTTACATTCTCTCTTTTCCTTAGCATAGGAGTTAGTTTGCAAGCATGGAATCAAGCAATCCTGAAGTTATGCAGAAAAAATATTTTGGAGTACCGCATACTTGATAATCTTTGTCGTTTGTTGGTTGTGGTATTATAGCAACAGTATAACCTTTTGTATCTAACAGCCTTGCAATTAATGCAGTGCCAGATAAGGGATGGTCATAATAAGGATCTCCTGAGATGATGATTATATCAAACTGAAAGTTAGAGCCAGAACTATTGTAATATGTTTTTCCTTCTTCTATGTTTGTCGGCAAAAAAGTATTTTTTGGCATAGTTATAGACGATAAAATACAGAGGGTTTATAAATTATAGGATTAAATATTTGATAATGAAATAGTTAGATTGTATGGAAGAATAATAGCCCTGGGCGGATTCGAACCGCCGCCACTGGCTCCAAAGGCCAATATCCTTGACCGCTAGACGACAGGGCTATAAAAAAGCAGACATTAAAATCTGTTGTTTTCTGGGATTTGAAAAGCCTATTTCTTTATAAAATTTTGCAATTTGATCTTTTCTTGTGAGATAGAATTTTGTCCCAAATTCTGTTCGATTGCCTGATATTTGTGAAGCTTTGAAACCTAGCTTCAAAAAGGCTTTTCTTGTATCTCTCAATAGAGTTACATTCCAATTTTCAAAGGTTAATTGAAACAAACCAGGCCAATTTGGCTTAAGTTCATAAATTGAACCATCTGTATCAATCAAGCCACGAAGACATGCCTTTAAGTAGTCCTCATTTTTCCAAATCCATGCAGGAATCGTAGTCTGATTTTTGATTTTATTCCCTGACTTTAAACCCATTTCTATCAAAAATTCTACAATTATTTTTCTTGAAACAATAACAAATAACTCATTTTTTCCAGGTTGTTTGTAAATAGATGGTTTGATGCCAAAGAGACTTTCAATTAAACGAGGAACAAAGCCACCGATATATGCAATATCCTTAACAGAATCACCTGCAATCCTTACTGCATAGTTTGATCCTTTGGATTTTCCTTTTACAAAAACACGATATTGATGAATATTACCATCACCTAATACAATCCCAACAAATTCTGCCAATTTTTCACTTCTTTCTGGAAGATTTATTTGTTTTGTATTTAGTTTAGTTTTCATATCATTACCACCTAACTTTTGATTACCTTAAAGTTTGGAGTATGTCAGAAAAAGATGTAACGCGAAACTTCATAAATGAGTTTAATGCTAACAAAAATCATAATTTAGATGTTTTGCATCTCTTTTTCTGAGAATAGAAGGTTATTTGTGTTTATATACTTAACCCAATGTTTATTGAGAGCATCTAATTACTTCAGCACTTCACCAGTCTTCAGGTACCATAAATACATGTCAAGCTCTGCCTGTGACATGCTTAATTTATCTGCGACTTTTGCTAATTTCTGCTCAATATCCAGATATCTTGCCCTGTTCAATGATTTAGGCTTTTCCAGCAACAGCTTATTTTCAACCATCAGATTAAGCACATGCCTATCAAGGATTGCGAGGTTAAAATGACCAGTATTTCTTAGATAATGGGAAGATTCTTTATATCCAAGGCCTTTAATATTTTGGACAAGCCACTCTCTGGCATCAAGTTGTGACTTTTGTTTAATCAGCTTACTAATTTTATCCTTAATATCAAAATGCTCTCTTGCGCCGACAATGAACCTTGATTTATTGTTATGAAAACGATGCTTGTTTCTTTTTATAGCAGCGCAGATATCACTCTGAGATAGATTATAAAACCCATCATAGCCCAATTCATCCTGTATATTTAATGCAGTCTTTGCTTTTGAATTTGCTGTCAGCAAGCAAAAGCATAATTCTGAAAACCATGCACTTGTTGGCTTGTTTTTGAATGAAGAGAATTCTTTCAGGCGATTGTTTATTTTATTGCTGACTTCGGTTTTTTTTATTGCAAGGATTTTGTTTATGAGTTTTTTCATTTTAGAGTTGGTTGTTATTTTAGTTTTCTCATCGTGAACTCTCAACTCCAATTCTATTGCAATATGGTATGATAGGACAGCGACTGCACCAAGGAGAAATAGGTGTGCAAGTATTCTGCCCAAACGCAACAAGCATTGAGTTTATCTTTTCCCAGTATTTTAAAGGCAGTTTTTTTCTTAATGCCTTCTCTGTCTCAAAGGGATTTTTGGTTTTGACATAACCTAACCTATTTGTAATTCGATTCACGTGAACGTCTACACACATCCCAGGCTTCTGGAACCCGACAGCAACAACCAGATTTGCAGTCTTTCTGCCTACACCTGGCAATTTTATAAGTTCTTCAACTGTCTCAGGGATTTTGCCAATAAATTCCTCTCTTAAAACCATAGGTAGCTCTTTCAGATGCTTTGCTTTTGTATGATAGAAGCCTACAGGATAGATCAGCTGTTCAATCTCTTTAATAGACAATTTCTCAAGCTCATCGATCTTTTTTATTCTTGCAAAGAGTTTCTTGCATGCTGCAACAGTTGTCTGGTCTTTCGTCCTTGCGCTCAATATTGTAGCTAACAGAACTTTGGCAGGGTCATTTGTCTGGATTTTTATCAGGTCAACAACCGGAACATTATAGTTAGCAACTTCCTTGATGAGAATCATATAGATTGCATCAATGTCTACTATTTTCGCAGCATTTTGTTTAGCTGATTTTTTCATAACCTACCCCACACAATTATACATAATCAAATTGTTGATAATCAGACCAGATAGTATTATTGAGAAGAGGTATTTATAGCTTGTTGTTCTGTTCCAGTACTTTGTGGACAGATATAATTTATGCCATTTCCAATAGTTCTTGGAACAAATAAGAGAGTATTATATGCAAATCTTCCAATGCCTCTGCCTAATGATCTTCTTACCAAGAATCCATGAGTGCCTAAATAAGTCCCAAAAGTATAATGATTTATCACTAACTCATTTCTTTCCTCTCTGATTATAGCAAATAGTTTTTCTAATGTTAGTTCCTGGTCAGGAAAAGCTATCCCAGAACACAATATTGCTGCCTGATTATGTGAATCGGTTACAACTATTCCTGGTTTTTGACATTCCGTTGCAATCCGTTGTGCACGAATGTTTGCTGAATTTAATCTAGCTACCCCAACAAACACATCTGCAAGCAACATATTATTAACTTCTGTGACATCTACAATTTCCATCCTCTCTCTTATATCTGGCTCATCTTCAGGAGGTATATCTTTATATGGGACTGGATTTACAAAACTAGTTGGTTTAATGCATGGATGCGCTAATGATGCTAATCCACCTTGCTCATGTATTCTATCTACATAATATCTTATCTCTTCCAACTGGGTTAATTTCTTTTCACCAGTATAATTAGGGATGTAATCTTTAATACCGATTGCA
>Ga0209211_10002465_pt1 | contig 31900 bp, 15 predicted proteins | sample RifGroA2_FD_183992 | JGI IMG/M metagenome (GOLD analysis project Ga0209211, IMG submission 183992) | Groundwater microbial communities from Rifle, Colorado, USA - Groundwater A2 (SPAdes) (version 2) | ecosystem: Environmental > Aquatic > Deep subsurface > Groundwater | place: Rifle, Colorado...
TATTTAGGTTAATTAGAATAATTAGTACAATTTTATTTGTTTTTATTCTAAAGAAAAATCTGGGATGGAAAAATAATCATCCACTCCGTCAAACTTTAAGCAAGCGCCGGAGGCACATTTTCCGCGATCTTGCCACGCGGGATCCGCTGAGTCCGGAGTAGCGCCAGAGCCAAGAGTGCCATTGTTGCCACTGCCGCTCATATCGTTAGCGTATTGCCCGGATTTTTCGTCCATTTTGATATTGAGAACTGGCGCGCTACAAGCGGTGGTGTCGCCGGGAACGCAATACGCGCTCCCTGCGGAGTTAGACGGAGTAGTGCCGTCGCTTTCAGTTCCGATGGAGCCCAAGCGTAAGCTTGCCCCGTGGTTATACTCCAGTTTGATGTCTGCCGGCGACAACGCTACCCGGTAGATTTTAACTTCGTCGATCGTGCCTAAAAACTCGTCAGTGCCGTCTGCTTCGTCAGAGTCAGCAATAATCAATTTGCCAGCATTTTCCAAACTGGCGTCGGTGGTAAGCGATGTGTCTGAAGCGATTAAAACGCCATCAACGTAAAGATCAATCCTGGAGTTTGATGTTTTAACGCCGACTGCGTGGTGCCAGGCATTATTATCGTAATCACGCGCGATATTGCCGATTGATTCTTCCGGGAAACTGGCTGAGTTGACATCGCCGATGCCAAAAATGATGTCGCCGGACGCGTCCATGTAGATAGTATAGCCCTCAAAGCCATTTTGTTTGTAAATCAGGTACTCGGCGTTTGATACGGTATCACGTTTAAACCAGGTTGATATGCTAAAATCATCAGCCGCGGCGAAATCAAAATCAGGGTCGTCGGTTTTGGTTAAACGACGATTGGTGACACCGGCAAAAGCCGCGCCATACTTGCCGGCGGTGGTCCATGAAGCGGTGGAAAGCGTGAGATCGTTATCATTGCTTGACCGATCATAAGCAGTCAAACCTTGCGCCTCGTTAAAATCCCAATACCCCACTGCACCCCCGGCATTTCCGCCAAAGGCGGATCCGCCTCGGGCGGACATGTCTTCCAGTATCTGCTTTGGCGTACGAGCGTAGTTGTAAACGCGGACGTCGTCGATGGAGCCGGCGCTAAAGTCGCTGTTTGCCTCGCCGATTACGATTGAGCTGGCAGTAATGCCGGTAGCAGTGGTTACGGCAACATGATGCCAGCCACTGCTGATAGCTGTGACGCCGGCGACTCCGTCAACGTAAGTCGAAGCTGAACTGAAATTAGTGGCCGAAATCGCGCTACTGGCAATGGAAATATAGGTGTCGTTGTTAATCAACTCCAAAAGACCGTCGTTAGCGTTGCCGTTGTTCACCCAAAAGTCAACGGTCCTAACATTACTTAAAGAATTTGCCACTGACACATAATCATTCACTCCATCAAACTTCAAAGCACTGCCGTATTTGCCTTGCGTCCAAATCGGACAAGTAGCGGCACCCGGGCAAGCGCCAGCCAAGTCGCCGTTGTTTGTGCCGGCAGTGTCATAAGCGGTATCGCCGGTTTTTTCATCCATTTTCCAATGTGCGACCGGCGGCGGCCCGCTTTCGTAGTCGCGTCGGATTTGATTGGCGTCGCGCGCGGTGTTGTAAATTTTGACGTCGTCGATAATGCCCTGCCAATAAGTACTTGCCAATATCGTATTTCTTGCCCCAATTCTGAATGGATTCGCAGAAGTTGTCCATCCGTTCCACGTGCCTGATTGGGTGAGCGTTCCTTGGTCTACGCCATCAACGTATATTTTTATACCAGTGGTGGTAGTGCCTGATTTAACTGCCGCCACATGATGCCAGCCTGATCTGATATCTTTTGTGGCATACATATACCCGTTAGTATCACCAAAACCTATTCTTGCGGTGCTCGCAATATAAGTAAAACTCAGTCCATCCGCGGCCTTTTCGACTATGCGTTTAGAGTTTGCGTCGCTACTTAGCATTGTCGGATATACCCAGGCAGAAACTGTGGCGTTTCCAGTTATGTCCAACGTGCTTCCAGCAACACTGGTTATTTCTCCGTAATCATTCGTCCCGTCAAAACTCCCGGCCAGGCCGAACTTGGCGGTGCCGGTGGTATTGACGCCGGCATAAGCGGTGCCGGTATTGGCATTGCCGGAGCTATCAATAATAGCGGCGGTGCCAGAAGCCCAGGAACTCTCGTCCATTTTCCAATAAGCGACAAGTCCCTCGCCGGCATCGCGCGACTCGCCCACCGAAACCGAACGAGAGATAGCCCCTCGTTCGCTTGATTTAGCTACATAATCCGCTTTAATTTGAGCAGTCGAGCGCGCGTAATTAAACACCCGCACGTCATCAATCAAACCTTTAAAATAACTAGTGTTACCGCCGATTTTTAAATTACTGGAATTATCCATATAACGGTCTGCGGTTTCAACCGAAGAATCAAGAACGCCGTTGATATAAATTGAGAGCGTTAAAGAAGGCGCCGCATGACTGCCGGTTAAAACAACGTAATACCAGGTATTTTTTGCTAAAGAACGGGTTGAATAAGAGGAAGAAACATTTTTGCCAATCTCGTCAACATAACTTAAATCCGTTGCCAAGCGCTTGACGATACGATGGTTGTTGGTATCAGCAACATAAATATAGCTACCGTCCCAAAAGGCAATACCCCTAGGATAACTAAACTGGTCGTTGCTTGTGCCAAGGGTTCCAATTTGCGAAACATAGCTTAAATCCGAGGCCAGGCGTTTAACAAGACGATTGTTCCTAGTATCAGCAACATAGATATAGGTGCCGTCAGTGGTAATGCTATAAGGAAAGAGAAACTGATCATTGCCCGTGCCATAGCTTCCAATTTGCGAAACATAAGTTAAGGCGTCTGCGGCCAGACGTTTGACAATGCGCTGGTTAATCTGGTCGGCAACATAAATATAGGTGCCGTCAGTGGCGATGCCGGCAGGCTGATTGAATTGATCATCGCCCGAACCATTGCTCCCAATTTTAGAAACATAAGTTAAGGCGTTCGCAGACAGACGTTTGACAATGCGATAATTATAACTGTCGGCAACATAGATATAAGCACCCAAAACCGCAATACCAGAAGGGTTGTTAAACTGGTCATTGCCTGAGCCCTGGGTTCCAATTTTAGAAACATAACTTAAATTCGAAGCCAAGCGTTTGACAATGCGATTGTTACCGGTGTCCGCAACATAAACATTGGTACCGTCAGTGGCAATACCAGAAGGAGAGCTGAACTGATCGTTGCCTGTGCCAAGGGTTCCAATTTGCGAAACATAACTTAAATCCGAAGCCAGGCGTTTAACAATGCGATTGTTACTGGTATCAGCAACATAGATATAGGTGCCGTCAGTGGCAATGCCGTAGGGAGAGTAGAACTGGTCGTTGCCCGATCCTGAACTCCCAATTTTAGAAACATAAGTTAAAGCATCCGAAGCCATGCGTTTAACAATACGATTGTTACTAGTATCAGCAACATAGATATAAGCACCGTAAACGGCAATGCTTGCAGACAGATTGAATTGATCATCGCCCGAACCATTGCTCCCAATTTTAGAAACATAAGTTAAAGCATCCGTAGCTAAGCGTTTGACAATGCGATAATTACTAGTATCAGCAATATAGATATAGGTGCCGTCAGTGGCAACACCATTAGGGTAATTGAACTGGTCGTTGCCCGATCCTGAACTCCCAATTTTAGAAACATAAGTTAAGGCATCAGTAGCCAAACGTTTGACAATGCGATGATTACTGGAGTCAGCAACATAAACATAAGTGCCGTCAGTGGCAATGCCGTTAGGAGAGCTGAACTGATCGTTGCCCGAACCGAAGCTCCCAATTTTAGAAACATAACTTAAATCCGAAGCCAGGCGTTTGACAATGCGATTATTAAAAGTATCAGCAATATAAATGTAAGTGCCGTCAGTGGCAATGCCGTTAGGAACACTAAACTGATCATCTCCAGAACCACTGCTCCCAATTTGGGCAACATAACTTAAATCTGAAGCCAGGCGTTTAACAATGCGCGTGTTACCGGTGTCCACAACATAGATATAGGTACCGTCAGTGGCAATACCATAAGGATAACTGAACTGGTCGTTGCCTGTGCCCAGGCTCCCAATTTCTGTAACATAAGTAAAATTCGAAGCCAAACGTTTGACAATGCGATTGTTATTGGTATCTGCAATGTAGAGATAAGTACCGTCAGTAGCAACGCCAGACGGCTGATTTATACCAGCTTCATCTTCTGTCACCGCAGCCCAAAACTTGTTATTGCCGGTATAGTTCAGCTTAAAATTTCCGATAGTTCCTTTGGTAACGATGTCTCCGGCCTGGTTGGCTTTAACCCAGGCAGATATGGAAAAATCATTAAGCCCTACGTCTAAACTTGCGGCGTCTAAAACTTGCGCGTAATCATCTGCGCCGTCAAAGTACAAACATTTGCCTATTCTACAGTCGTCTTCGCTGGCCCAGGTGGCGCCGGTAATAGTGGCGTCGTTGGTGCCCGAAGCGTCGTAGGCAATAGCTCCTTGACCTTCGTCAAATTTCCACCAAGCGACTGGCGCACTGCCGCGGTTGCTGACGGCGCGGGCAATTAAAATGCCGGTCGTGGCTACGACGATCAGGAGAGTGAAGAAGAGAAGTTTTTTAAAATATCTGGGCATTAATTTAATTTTTAATTCTTAATCCGAGTCTAATTTTAAATTTTAAATTCTAAATTTTAAATCAATTTTAAAATTCGAAATTATAATTTTAAAACTCGCTCAGCAACGCCTTTTTACGTGTTTTTTTAAAATTCAACATTAAAATTTCTGATTTCATTTAAAATTTAGAACTTAAAATTTAAAATTAGTTTAAGGAAGTCCTTCCATCGGTCCAAAACCCATTAGAAGATCCTCACCGCCGTCGTTATTGCATGGGCGTCACTAGCGTGATAAAATACTATTCGTGGTGGGCTGCGAGTGGTTCCATCCAGGACTTATCAATCCACGGATGCGGGGTTCGATTCCCCGGCGGTCCACCACCATAATTTATCACAGAAACTTGACAACTGATTTAAGCATGTTATAATTTACACAGATTGATAAGTCCTGGAACTACTCGAGCAGAACCTCGATGTCCGCAGAAACCCCCGCAAGGGGTGTTTTTGTTTGAAAATTTAGTCATTTGATAATCAACTACCTCGCAGCAAGCTGACGAGGTATAAAATGAATTACTATCAGAATGATATGGTAACCGCGCAGCAAGCTGTCGCGGAATCAGCAAGTTGAAATCGATTGATTGGTTAGCTTTTCACAACTGCCAAGGGTATACGAAAAAATTATCTTTTGGTTCTCCCCTAAGCCCCACAACCTTGCCATTTTTGACATGGTATTTATCCTTAAAATAATTAAACGCTGTTGGCTGGAATTGATTAAAATTCAGCTTTGCTTCAATAGGCAACAAAGAACGGCCTTCTTTTAAAACAAAGCCAATTTCTTTTTTATCTTGTGTCCGCCAATAGTAAATTTTTTCTGAACCATATTTTTTAACCAACTCGGAAAAAATACTGGTTTCAAACACGGTTCCCAAAATCTCTTTAGGCAATTCTTTCAGCCAAAGCATTTGCATCAAACCGCTGTCATAAAAAAATATCTTTGGCGTTTTTGATAATTCAGAACGAAGATTAGTGCTATAAGGCCGCACTAAACGAATAATGTAGGTTTGTTCAAGCAAAAATAAATATCTTTCAACTGTTGGCTTCATAATGCCAAGTGTATCGGCCAGTTCAGCCACATTAAGTAATTGTCCGCTTTGTGAAGCTAAAATTTCCAGCAAACGATTAAATTTATTAATATCTTTGATTTCAGCCAAATCTCGAATATCTTTTTTGACATAAGTATCAATAATTTGCTGGAGATATTTTTCTTTAATTATCTTTTGGGCGGTTAAGACAATTTTTGGATAACCGCCAGATAAAATATACTCCTCGCATAACGAAAGTAACGCATCTCTTTTTTTAGTTGTGTAAATATGCTTTGGATCAAAATACTCGCCTTTAAACATTAAAAATTCTTCAAAACAAAGCGGAAAAATTTCAAAATTAACAGTTCTTCCAACTAAAGAATCACTAAATTTTTGTTTGATGTTGAAACTGGAAGAGCCCGAAACTATCAATTTAACTTGCGGATAGTGATCAGCTAATAATTTTAAAAACGGCGACGGGCTGGCCAAATACTGAATTTCATCAATAAAAACGAAGAGCTTGCGACGCTCGTTAAACAAAGCCGCGTCAAAACCTTCTTCTTTGAGATACTTGATAAACTCTTCAACACCAGCATCTAAAATACGGACAAAGCGGGAATCCTCCAAATCTATAAAATGCGTTATTTCTTTCTTGTCATCAAAAAATTTTTTCAGATAACGCATAATAAAAGTCTTGCCTACTTGCCTTGCTCCGTGTAAAACAATGATTTCGTTGGTTAACAAAAACAAGTCAATTTTATCTATTATTTTTCTCCTAAAAATATTTTGGGTCATAGATTCTAATATTATGTCTATATTTTATATTGAATAAAAAACATAGTCAAGGATACCTTTTCCCCACCCTCGATTAAACTCCCGCACCGCGCTCGCCCAGCCGTAGCCCTTTAGCGAAGACGGGCTGCGCCGAACCAGCCAAACCAAAGCACGTTAGAAAGACTATCGGTAGTGTCAAAAGTAGGTTTTTGGGAAAAAAGTTACGCATTGAATTCAGTTATTCAATTAACGAGTTAACGGGTTAACGGTTTTTTTCAATAAACGCATTATTTATCTTGCAAAAGCCATTTCCATAGGGGAATAAATAAAATTTTCTTGCCTTTGATTTTTTCTTCTGCTTGATAATCACCTGTAATCACCAACAAATCATTACACCTTAGCTCTTCGCTGGCCTTCAAAAGCGACTTTATCTCTCTGTCTTTTGTAGTAAAATCATTAATGTCAAAACAGACCTGAATCAACCCAACAACATTTCTGCCTTTTTTAATTAAAAAATCAACTTCGCCACCGGGGTAATTCTTCTTTTTGAAAATCCAAAATAATTTCAGCAATAGCGCTCTTGTTTAACATATAATTTGTAATTAGAAATAAATATTAGCAAGGAAATAATTTGAAATCTTTTCCTCTTATACAATACCGTATTTTAATTTGTCTTCTGCCAATAAAAGTTGTCCACGCCATTCTATCAGAAAATCAAAACGCCACAACGCCAACCAAACCATTAAAATATCTTTGCAATAGCGTACTTTTATTAAAAGTATATGGTTAGTGACACTATACTTTCGATTGATCCTGACTGGTTGAATCAATGAATTATTCTCATCGCTTTATATGCCAAATTGCTCTAATCCAACGCGAAATCAGGAATCGAAGCGTAATCGCCGGTGCCGTCCAGATACAAACACTTGCCGGTTTTGCATTCATCTTCGCTTTTCCACAAGGCGTTAGTGACGGTCGCGTCATTCGCGCCCATGCTATCGTAAGCTTTGGCGCCGTAACCCTCATCCATTTTTATCTGAATGTAAGGCTCACTGCCGCGATTAGAAACCGCACGGAGATACAAAACGCCGCCGCCAAAGACAAACACGGCCATGGCGATAAAAACAGTCAAGCGCAGATCGCGCTTAAAATTTCTTTTTTTGGGTTGTGTAGACATAGATTTAAATAAATTAACCAGTTAACGAGTTAACGGGTTAACGAGTTTTTGAGTTGTTTCTAACCCGTTAACTCGTTAACTCGTTAACTGATTAACCAAATCTTACTCGTTTGTTAACGCATCCGGCGTATTCAACAAATTAACGATATCGCCCACTGCCGCGGCTTGCTCCGGATTTAACGCTGGCGACGGAGTGGTGGCTGGATCTATTGGTACCAAATCAACCGGAGGGACAACGTTCGGCTCACCAATAACTACTGGCTCGCTCGGAATCGGCAAAACTAATTCTTGATCAAAGTTGAGTGGATCAACTGCCGCCGGAATACTCTCCGTTTCCTCGCTCGCTGGCGCCGGTTCCTCGGTTGTCGCTCCAGCGGTTGCCCCAGGGGACAAACCATTAAGCTCATCCGCTAAATCAGGATTTTGGTTTAGCCAATCATTGTAAATATTTGTTAAATCATCCGGGGTCGAGGTTGGTGGCTCGACGCTCTCCTGGGCGCTACCGGCTAACCCAGCTGGGAAAATCAAGCACTTGCCAGGCGCGGTTTGCATCAATCCGCCTGACATAAACACGCAGTACGGCTGTCCATTCTCGCGATCGATAATAGTAATACCACCTTGCACTTCCAGCTCCGAAGTTTTTAATTTATTGATGATTAATGTACCATCAGGAGCAAGCTGGATCAAGCCCGGCAGAGTTTGATTGATTTGACCGTCACCGGTTCCCAAAGTTAATGCGCCATTTTGTTCGATAATCGAAAGCGTAATTACCGAGTTATCAGCACCGGTAACCTGGCGTTGAGTTGGACCGGTAAGAAAACCGTCCTTGATCATCGCCATTATAGTGGCGGTGCCGGTGGCCGCATCTTCCAGCGCCAGCGCTATTACCGGAATATTTTGCGAGTCGTACAGCGGTCGCTCGACAACAGCCGCGCGCGCTTCTTCCGGCATCTCATCAAGTGTAGCCAGGCATGTTTCGCCCTCCTTGGCTTGGCTGGCGATAAGGGCGGATTTGGTAGCCACGTCATTGCGAGCCGCCTGACCGCTGTCAGGTGGCGAAGCAATCTCATTATTTCCGGCAGAGATTGCTTCGTCGTTCGTCTGCCCGTTCGGCAGACTCTCTCCTCGCAATGACGCCGTTCCACTCGTAGCTTTCCAGCAATACGCCATCTGCTCTTTCAGCCATTTTTGATCGTACTTCATCACTGCCCCTGGTACGGTCGGCGACGGAATCAAAAGATCACCCCGTTTAACCGGGCCAGCTTCCGCGGTAACTTGAACAGGCACCCGGCCGGCTAGCCCGACTGGCACCAAATTTTTGTTGCGCAACTCCATCTCTCCGCCAATTAACAAAGCCGGCGACGATGAGACGATCCCGACGATGGCCTGATCACCAGGCAGGGTCTTTCGAACTTGCAAAATATTGGAGGAATTCTCGGCCTGACACTGGGCGGTAATCGAAGCAACCAACTCGTCTGGTACTTTGACGCTCTCGGCATCAGCTTTAATCTGATCAATCGTGTCTAATTTTTCTTCGGTATTAACATTATCCAAATCCTCGCCACCAACCAACTCTTTTTGCTCTTTCAACATTTGGCGTTTGACCCCTTCCAACCGGCGGTCAAGGCAATCTGCTTGATCAGCCGCCAAATCCCCTGGTGCGACCTCGGCCAAAGCCACTAAATCACCTGGCTTAAGATCGGTGTCTTTAGTCCAATAATACTCGGCCAAATCAGCGCCATCATTGTTGCCGTAAGCCAGTTCGATCCAGTCAGTGCCGTTATAATAAACGAGCAAGGTGTCGTTGGTCCCTAGAACCCGGTTAGCCGCGCCCAGTTGCACACCGGCGGCATCAGCTAAATTTACTTCCTGATTTGCGGCGGCCGTGCCTTCGATAATTAAAAGCTGGCCGCTGATGCCGTTCTCGATTGCCGGATCAGTGTCCAAAAGCGCGTCATCAACATTATCGCCAACAACCGGCTGAACCAAATAATCGGCATTAACCGCGCCGTCATCAGCCATGGTTTGAGTACTGCCGCGTTCGCCGGCAAACCGTCCTTTGGCAATTACCGCGCCTTCGCCAGAGGCCGAGAGCGTCAAATCGTGATTTTGATCCGGATCCCCGGCGTCGATGTATAAAGGCCCGTCGGATTTAATGTAGGCGGCCGAACCATTGGTAAATTTTAAGTCATACGCCAACGTAACGTCGCCAGCTGATTGAATAGACACTGGGACGTTAAAAATGGCGGTAGTTTCGTCGAAATCGTACAAGGTCGTACTGCCGTCGATAAATTTGGCAAAAGTGTGGTCCCCGGTGCCGGACGATGGCAGGGTGAGTTTGAGGGCAGTAAGATCGTAAGCTCCTGGGACGATACTGCCGGTTGAAAGATCCATATCCAGGCCGGTTAAGTTGCCGGTTAAGGTTGGCGTACCAGAAATATCAATATCAATAATTGTGCCAGACACTTTGTCCGCGGTGATGGAGATGATATCGCCAGTGGTCGAATCAGCCACTGAAGTTAAAGCTAAAACATCGCTCGTGATAGTTGATGAGGTGATGGACGCTTCACCGCCAGCGACGATGAGATCGCCATCGGTGAGACGCAGGTCTCCGGCAGTAATTGTAAGTGCATTTGATCCCTCGGCACTACCGGTAACGATTGCAACATCATCAATCGTGACGGTCCCGCTGGCAGAATCCAAAGTTAAATTGCCGGATGAAGTATCAATTTCGTTATCGCCGGTAATCCCCACTTGGATATTACCGAGTTTACCGCCGGTCGCGTAAATATCACTGGCGCTGTAAATACCATAATCCCAATTCGTCCCTTCAACGTAAACGCCGTATTGAGTAGATGCGGTGTTGGAAACCGGATCGTTGATATGAAGGCCGTAGAGATAATTTGTGCCGTCAGTCGTTAAGTTAGTAAAGTCTAAATCAGTGCCGATGAGAGCGCCGGTTTGAGTTTTAGCCGCGCCCCAGTCTAAATTGACAATGTCGCCGGAAACGGAGTTGACGTCCAAATCTAAAATTGACGCGGTCGCGTCTGAGGCGTTCGCCAGTTGCGCCGTGATTTGATCAAGGTCTTTTTGATCGACCAGCAAGCCGGTTGAGCCGCCATCAGAGGCGATCTCGACTTCGAGCTTAGCAGTCGGCGTCGCTTGTCCAATGCCGACGTTGCCAGCTACCGCTGAATACATATTACTGCCGGAAATAGTCCAATCGCTGTCGCCAATTGAAGTTAAATCATACTCTGTCCCAGAGTCATTCATATAGTAGAGCTTGGAATCAGCGCTCTTGGCGTAAAGTTTACCAAAGTTTGTCGTCATGGTTGCCCCGCTTGTCTCGTACATGCTCATAATTCCGCCCACGTTCAAGGTGTCGGTGTTAGTCGCGGCCGCGCCAACGCGAACGTTCGATCCAAAATAGGCTTGATCTTCAACGTATAAGCCATAGTCCCAACCAGTGCCAGCTTGATAAATGCCATATTCCACACCGGTGCCGGCAGTACCGGCAAGATTTGCCACCTGAATACCATAGACATTGGCATCAGCGTCGTTCTGGGTGGCGTCGATGTAGATGCCGCTGATCGTATCAACCGCGTCGGTGTCAGAAGCGCTGGTCGCGGCGACTGACAAACCTTTGTAAGTATCAACAGTATTGTTATCCGTGGTATCTTCCTGAACCACCACACTGCCGGTGCCAGAACCTTTAAGCGTTAAATCGTGATTTTGATTCGGGTCGCCGATATCCAAGGTTAAAGGTCCGTTTGATTTAATGTAAGCCTCGCTGGTGTTGGTAAACAAGAGATCATACGCCAAGGAAACGTCGCCAGCTGATTGGAACGACACTGGCACATTGAAAATGCCGGAGGTCGTATCGAAATCATACAAGGTCGTAGTACCGTCGATAAATTTAGCGAAAGTGTGGTCACCGGTGCCAGTTGACGGCAAGGTGAGTTTGAGGGCGGTGAGATCAAAGGCCCCGGGCACGATACTGCCGGTCGAAAGATCCATATCCATACCGGTTAAGTTGCCGGTTAAAGTCGGCGTGCCAGAAATGTCGATGTCGATGATGGTGCCGGATACTTTGTCCGCGGTGATGGAGATGATGTCACCAGTGGTTGAATCAGCCATTGAGGTTAAAGCCAAAACATCGCTGGTGGTAGTTGATGACGTAACAGATGCTTCGCCGCTGGTAACGATCAGGTCGCCGTTGGTTACGCGGGCGTCGCCGGCGGTCAGGACTAAAGCGCTGGTGCCTTCGGCACTGCCAGAGACCGTTATCACGTTAGCCACAAACAGGTCTTGCAAACTCCCCACGCCCAGTTTGTCCATCTCCCAGTTAGGAGTGGTAATGCCGAATATAGAATTGTTGGTTAAAAGATTGTAGCGATCTAAAGTGACATCGCCAATTTGCAATCCTCGGCTGGCGTTGAAATTTTGGGCGAACACGCTTTGCCAGCGGTTGCCGGAACCTTGGTAGATGTAGGCTTCTCCATTGGCCCCATTAGCACTTGAATTACCCACGATCAGATCAGGATAGCCATCGCTATTAATATCGCCAGCTGAAGCAACGCTATCCGCGCCCGCAAAAGTGACGTCTGCGGTATTGTCCATACTTGCTCCGCCATAAAAAACCTTGGCGCTACCGTCAGAAATAGCCATAACATCATCGTAACCATCGCCATTAACATCGTCAGCAGAAGCAATAATGTTTTTGCCAATATTTGTATCAGCCGCATTGGTAAAAGTAACATCTGCGGTATTGTTCATACTTACTCCGCCATAGTAAATATACGCTTCCCCAATATCGCCAACGCCAGCCAGATACGCGCCAACAATCACATCATTGTAGCCATCGCCATTAACATCGCCTGCTGAGGCAACATCAATGCCAAAATCATCAGCAGCAGCCACGCCGGTAAAAGTAACATCTGCCGTATTATTCATACTGGCTCCGCCATAGTAAATATACGCTTGGCCATTAGTGCTACTAGCATCCTTAGCGCCAACAATCACATCATTGTAGCCATCGCCATTAACATCGCCTGCTGGAGCAACGCTAAAGCCAAAGCTGTCATTGTCAGCCGCGCCAGTAAAAGTAACATCCGCAGTGTTATTCATACTTGCTCCGCCATAGTAAATATACGCTTGGCCATTGTTAGTACTAGCATACAAAGCGCCCACAATTACATCAGCGTAGCCATCGCCATTAACATCACCGGCTGGAGCAACACTAAAACCGAGCCAATCACTATTAGCCGCGCCAGTAAAAGTAACATCCGCGGTATTGTTCATACTGGCTCCGCCATAGTAAATATATGCTTGGCCCCTGTTAACACCGCCTCCATCGGCGCCTTTAGCGCCCACAATCACATCAGCAAAGCCATCGCCATTAACATCGCCAGCTGAGGCAACGCTTCCACCAAAGTAATCACTCACAGCCGCGCCCGTAAAAGTGACATCAGCGGTGTTGTTCATACTTGCTCCGCCATAGTAAATGTACGCTTGGCCCGTAAAAGAAAAATAGCCATAAGCGCCCACAATCACATCATTGTAGCCATCGCCATTAACATCGCCGGCTGAGGCGACGCTTATGCCAAGACTGTCAAAATTAGTAATTCCGCCAGCACCTGTAAAAGTGACATCCGCCGTCGTATCCATCGCCACGGTGCCTAAGTTGTAGGCCAGCGTTGTCGCCGGATTGATATTGCCAGCCACTTCTAGTTTCTCGGTCGGGGTATTCGTTCCAATCCCTACCCGATCATTAGACGCATCAATCACTAAAGTATTTGAGTCGATGTTTAAAGCATTAGTCGCGGCAATAAGAGTAAAAGCGGTATTTTGGGTCGAAAAATCGATGATTGAGCCATCAAAATCTAGATTGTCGGTGAGCTGAACAGTCCCGGAAGCCGAGTCCAGAATCAGATTGCCGGAGGAAGTATCGATTTCATTATCGCCAGTAATGCCAATTTGAATATTGCCGGCGCGCAGTCCTGAGGAATAAACATCACTGGCACTGTAAATACCATAATCCCAGTTCGCGCCTTCGACGTAAACGCCGTATTGGGTAGAAGCGGTGTTGGAAACCGGATCGTTGATATGAAGGCCGTAAAGATAATTCGTGCCGTCAGTCGTTAAGTTGGTAAAGTCTAAATCAGTGCCGATGAGAGCACCGGTTTGAGTCCGCGCCGCGCCCCAGTCTAAATTGACAATGTCACCGGAAACGGAATTGACGTCAAGATCAAGCAAACTGGCAGTAGCATTAGCGGCGTTGGAAACTTGCAAACCGATTTGGTCTAAATCTTGTTGGTCGACCAACAGGCCGGTAACCGCGCCAGTGGAGCCTATTTCCACTTCCAATTTAGTCGCTGGAGTATTCGTTCCAATCCCTACTCGATCATTAAACGCATCAATCACGAAAGTGTTTGAGTCTATATTTAAAGCATTGGTCGCGGCTTGAAGAGTAAAAGCGGTATTTTGGGTCGAAAAATCGATAATTGACCCATCAAAATCCAAATTGTCCGTAATCTGCACGGTGCCAGAGGCAGAATCTAAAATGAGATTTCCGGATGAAGTGTCGATTTCGTTATCGCCGGTTATTCCTACTTGGATATTGCCAAAAGTGCCGCCACTGGAAGTGATATTGCCGTTAACGGTCAATAAATTTGCCGCCAGACTCAGCAAATCCGTATCCCCACTGATGCCAATCTGCCCGCCATCAATAATTAAATCGCCTTGGGTCGTCAAATCTCCATCTTCGTCAATCTTTAACTTCTCGGCGCCGTTAACCGCCAAGCCAAACAAGGTATAATCAGCGGTCGCTGACAATGGATTAACGTAAATCCCGCCGGCGCCTGCTCCGGTTCCGGTAGAAATAGCGGAAAAAGTAATCGCTCCCTGCGCCGTGTCCGCGGTATCAGATCGCAGAAAAGCGGTTGAATCAATTCCATCTAACTTGTCTGCCTCAAAAGCGCCCGGAACCGCGCCCAATATCTTGCGCGGGATCATTTCCGAATCCGTCCCCACTTTAACTCCAAGATAAAGCGTCTGATTAAAATCAACTGTCGAAAGATTGCTCAGCGTTCCCATCATCACCGAAAAAAGCCCATTGATGACATATATCCGATTAGTCAGGTCATCGCCGTTGTCCCAGGCGTTAAAAGGACTGCCGACGCACAAATAGTTGCTCCCCGGCACGGCCAAGGTAATTACCGCGGACTCTTTATCCGTCGTATTCCAAAGCAATTGGCCGGCGGTAACCGATTCTTCGCGAGTTTCGTTGGTGTAGGCAATTTTGGTATAGCCACTGCCGCCGCAATCGGCGCTATTGGTTGTTATCGTCGTAGCTCCGGTTGCTGTCCACAAAGCGGAATCGGTCCATGATTCGGTATAGATCGCAGTACCGCTGGCCGACTGGGTGTAGAGCTTGAAAACAATATCATAAGCGCCGTCAGCCACTGCCACATTGCTGTTGTTGGTCAATTTGCCTTGATAATTGATTTGCGGATTGATCGCCGCCTTAGCCGGGTCTGTAAAAACCGCCGCCAACGCCAAAATCGTCACTGTAATACCAATCAGCGCGACTATCATATTAATATATATATGATTATTTTTATTAAGAGATGTGGGCAGATTCATTGCCTAAGGCAATTATGGCAGATGCTTAATGTCAAATGCCAAAATTCACACTGTCCGAGAATAAGAAAAAACACCAATTTGTCATCCCGAGCTTGTCGAGGGATCCCTTGATTAAGCCAAAAGAGATTCCTCGACTTCCCCCTCGACCCTGCTCGGGGTTCGCTCGGAATGACAGTTCTCGGACAAGTCTGAGCTTTGTCATTTAAATTCTCAGTAATAAATTTTCTCCGCAACCAGACGCTTCTTCCTAAATCGATAAAACCGGTAAAATAAATATCCAAAAAGAAGTAAAAGCAGAGCTATTAATACCCGATCCCAGCGCACGCCAATTTTTTTGATCATTAAAAGAAACGGCGAAGGCTCCGGTAACGAACATAAAGCTTGGACCACTTCTTTGACTATCAAAATTCCCGTCAGTTGTTGATGCCGTTGATCCCTAAAACCTAATAAATTTACAATAAACGGATATAACCCCGAGGCTTCGGGGACCGCTACCGTTGCCTCATAGGCGGTCTTTGCCTCGTTTACCCGAAGTAAAAAAGAAAAACTTTTTGTCCCAGACTTAAGGGTAAACGCGATTGTTTTTAAAATCGCCGGTAATTTATCGTAGTTGATGGCAATGTTTAAGGGCTCATTCGGTTTGAGTTTTAATTGTCCATCAATTACTGGCGCCCGCACCCCTTTAACTGTAAATATGATGTCGTCCAGAGTTAACCCAAAGTCCTCAATCAACAATGTTATTTCTGGCGTTGTCGGAACCTCGCCCGGGACTACTGGCGGAACTTCAATTTCTATTTCTCCAGGGACACCTTCCATTTCTCCAGGCATTGGTACACGCGCGCTGGTGATGGCTCCCGATGAATAATTATTTTGTTCATCATAGGCAAACACGGTATAATAATACTCTTTTCCTTGAACAACGTCTTTGTCTATATACTTTTCCGCGTCACCTCGGTAAACTAATACTCCATCTTGTCGATCTTGCGGATAGAACACATCACTACGCCAAATCTCCACGCCGGCAAAGTCATCTTTTGGATTTAACCAACTTAACTCTATGCGATCATAATACGGTATCGCCTCCAAATTACTAACGTTTAAAGGTGCTGTCTTATCCGGTTGTGCCAAGGTTTTAAATTGCATATCCGGGGTATTTGCTTGATTTCCATAACTATCATGAACGCTGATCTGAAAATGATAAAAAGTTTGCGGTATCAAATCTCTTATTTCCACCACATGCCGCATTAAAAAATATGCTTCAATGGTGGTGCCCAGCTCGTAATCACTAGTTTTGCCCCAGGTAAATGCTCCCTTCGCCAGTTCGTCAGTTTCGTAACTGATGATTGCCGAGTTGGCAGTAACATCAATTTGAATATTTTTGATTTGCGGCGGTATCCGATCAATAATTATTTGCCCTGGCGAAGTTCCAGACGGCGGTGGAGTCGGCGGAACAACCACTTCCTCTTCGTAAACAGTCTGGCTAACCTGCACATCATCACTAACACTAGCCGCCAATAGCCCTTTTCCATTACCAAAGCAAAACCAGGTGATTATAATCAAACAATATAGATACCGTTTTCTCTTAGGGGCAGTAACCATGTTTTTATTATTTAACCCTGACGCGTTACGGTTGAATCACCGATTTGACGCCGGTCGCGGCCTTTAAAGATTCCTTCTCCTTATTATTAACCTCTTCCAACATTTTGGCATACCAACTGCTCTGTTCCGGAAAAATCTCTTGGGCTTTTTCTATAACATCCCGAGCAGAAGCGTATTCTCCGCGTTGAAAAAACAAAGCAGCCACATTTTTAAAGAAAACCATATCAACTGACGCGTGGGCAGCGACAGCATATCCAAGACCGCCCTGTCCTTGCGCGCCTTGATAAATCAAATTAATCGCCTGATAAAAATGATTAATCGACATCTCTTGTTTGCCAGCCAAATAATAAGCGAAACCGGCATTCTTGTGGTAGGTTATTATGTGATCAAGATAACCTTCCGGGCCAATCATCGCCGCTTGCCTTAGATAGTTCTCGCCGTTCGTCCAATCGCCGGCATAAATTCTTGCCCGCCCCAAAGTATTGTAAAAATGAGGACGCTGTGAAAAAAGCGCCAAACCCGCCTTAGCCGTTTCTTCCATATCTGTTAAAGCCTGGGGATTCTTATAGTATAAGTAAATCTGCTCATTAATCTTGGATAATAAATCAAACGGCGTGATCGGGCTGATATCAGGAACATACAGGTCTTTCTGTAAATCAAGCTTCATGCTAGCGAAATCATCAATCAATGCTTTCCGATCCATCGATTGATTGCTGTCTTCCAAAGCTTTTAAGCCACGTGCTATTAAGCCGTAACGCAAATGTTTATCGTACACGGTATGCATTAGCGTTCCCTCTTTATATAAAGCATAAGCTTTTTTAAAATCTTGACTTTCCGATTTAATGCCGCGCACAAAATAACTGGTCGCGATAATTGCTTTTAAATTGGCTTGATACCAAACCGACATAACTACTAAACCCAACAGGACTAGTAATCCCATAACCACTGGCCGCGGAACAACAGCGGCAACTGATTGCCACCTCTGCGAATTGGGTGTTCCTTTTTCTTTACTGCCGAGATTTAATCGATAAATCAACGCCCAAGTAACAATCAAGAGTAAATAGGCGCTTGGGGTGTCAAAAAGCGCTAAATTTTGAATAAAATCAGCCGCCAATAGACCCAAAAGCAAAGCCGAAACCAAACGATCTTTGCCTTTGGCCGCGCCTAACCAACACATTCGCCCAAATAATATCCAAATCGCAAGATATACAATTAAACCTACTATTCCCAAGTCAGCCATCACCTCCAAAACCGCATTATGCGGATGATAAAAAACCAAATTAGTGGACACGCGATTAAAAAATTGGGGATCGAGAAACTTGTCAAAGGTATAACCGGCAGAAAGCGGCCCCCAACCCAGGATCGGCCTTTCGGTAAAGGCTTTAATCGAGGTTTCCCAAGCCCCAAACCGGTCGCCTAAAGCGCTGGAAAGGTAAAAAGTGTTATAAATTCTGGCAATTATAACGTGACTCTGCAGTTTAGGACTGTTGACGACCCATAAATTCACCAGAAATAATAAAACTGTCGCTGAGAGTCCTAACCAAACGATACGCCGCCGCATTCGCGCGTTACGCTTAATTAAAAAATAGCCTTCAACTAAACCAAAAACCATTGCGCCACCGACCAGCCCGAAAAAAGATGCGCGGCTCCAGGTTAAAAGCAAAACTAAAAAACTTAATACCGTCAACACTGCCCAATTTAACTTTAGCCACTTATCCGCTTCCAAAACCGCCAAAATAACCCCCAGCCCAATTACCAAAACCAGGTAAACGGAAAAATAGTCCGGATTGGAAAGCGTGCCGGAAACCCGACCAACAGAAACATTATATAGAGTAACCAACCCCAGTTTTTGGCCAATGCCGGCTAAACTGTTCAGGGCGCCGACTGCGACCGTTAGCCGTAATAGCCAGATCCAATCGCTCCTTTTTGTTAAAACGCTGATCAAAAGCCAAAAATAGAGAAAATAAAAAGAATAGGTAACTAAGCCAAAAACATGTTCCAGACTGCCCCAAAAACTGCGATGAGGATTAAAACCGGCCATGGTACTAATGCCCATTATCACCCAAAAAATAAAAATACTGATTACGATCGGACTCCGCCAGCGCGGGATGTACGAACGGTCCAGCCAAATGAGCCATAAATAAAGCACGAAACAAAAAGCAACGATTGTTCGAACAACAAAAACTTGCGGATAATCGGAAAAACTAAAACTAAAAGGCCCGATCACCAGCGGCGTCAAAGTTGACACGTAAAGGCCGATCTTAATAATTAAAGCTAGAGCGCCTGCCGGCTTGGCTGGCCGTGGACTGTTAGTAGGATTTAAAGTTTGTTCTTTAGTAGTCATAAATTTATAGTGTTGTGGCAGTTACCGTAATTGTTGCCGTATAAGTGCCAGCCACCTGCGAATGGCTAGCACCGGACTGGGCTTTAAATATCACCGTGGATAAAGTGCCTGTAGGCTGATTAGCCGTGGCGCTACCGGCAATCGATGTTTGCGAAGTACTAAGCGACGACCAACAACTAAGCGACGTATCGCTTCCACCGATTCCGCAATCAATACCGTTATCTAAAAATTTTTGGTTCGTGTCTGCACCCTCAATCGTAAATCCGAATTCCGAATCCGTGGCCGCTACTTGCCAAGTAAAGTCAGGCGTACCGGCTAATATTGTAGTATAATCCGCAAAACTGTTTACCCCGCTGATTAAGGCTGGCGCTGTGCTAGCGCGAATAGTAAGGCTATAACCAGCAAAATTATCGGTTAAAACAGTCCAAGCGGCGGAACCGGTCGCCGTACCGCCGGAAACGCCGGGAATCGCCGGTGCCATGGTAACATCCGCGGCTTCAGTAATGCTGATAAACGATTCCTGCATCTGCTGATAACCGGCTTTCATTTTATAATTAGCGCTTTGTCCCAGTCCGGTCCCCAGCTCCCCAATCGTTTCGTCTAACTTATAATTCGCGGATGATTCCGGCCGGCCGCCAGTATTTACCGAACTATATTGGACCCGATAATTATTGCTTTCCATCTCAGCCGCGCTGGCATTACCCCAAAAATAAGTACAAAACATAAACAATGATGTTAACACTAAAACAAGTATCAAGTTTATTTGACTATATTGTATCTTTCGAAGTAGGTTCATCTTTGTTTTCTTGATTTTGATCCGGCGTTAGCTGGGAATCAAAATCGTCTTTTGAACTTGTTTTGAGCGATTTGCTCAATTTTGCCGGTTTTACTGAAACATTGATGGTAAAATGAATTTTGCTCTTTAACCAAAGCAAAAACCAACTGATGATGGTAAATATAGCCGCTATTAATGCTATTCTTTTCCAAGGGATTACCCAAAATACAGTAACTTTCTGATCAATGACATCGCCATACCCGCGATTGATGGAGGCCTTTGCCCGGTAACGCCCAAACAACATCGCCCGATCCCAATCAACTTCTCGAGAACGCAGAGACCCGGGCATAACAAACCACGGGTCAACTATGGCTTCACCGATTTTCTTTCCTAAAAGATTAGTAATTTCAATTTTCCCATAAGGAGTTAAATACACGCTACCGCGATTGCGATATGCCAGCCGAAAACGCACTGGACCACTCTCGTAAACGGTTTTACCCGGACTGGCCATCGTGATGGACTCCAATACGCCATCTTCTACCACCTCACCTTTAACGCGCACAAAAAACAGGCTCCCTACCCTGGTAACCAGCTTCATCTGGCCGGCGGCAACATTATCGCTGATTTCAAAATCCTCTTTCGGCGGAGCTGTTGAAACTAAAATACTGCCATACAAGCCTCCTGGCTGGGCATCTATAGGAATCGAGATTTGTACCGGCAAAATCATTCGCTCCCCGTGTTCCAAAATAAATTCACTCTGTTCCGGTTTGATATAATCTTTCAGCGAATACGGCCCGCGCTCTTGGCCTAATAGTTTGATGGCCTCAGCCGGATCATCAGAACCGGTAAAATCCTCCACCTCCACTTTAAATACCCGCCGCTCTCCGACGCGATTGGTGATGTATAACTCTTGAATCACCGAGTCTCCCGGGTCTAAGGACAATTCTGTCTTGCCCGGGCCTAATACAAAGTCCCCGCTTTTCGCGATGTCTAATTTTTGCAATGTATAAGCTAAAGCAAATCTCGGCAGAAATATGCCGCTCCCAACAACTAGACAAAAAATTATAATACTTAATCTTCTGTTCATAAAAAATAATCAATTTGTGGTCGCAGTCGCGGTTATAGTCGCGGTATAAGTCCCGGCCGGCAGTACTGCGCTGGCGCTAATGTTATTAAATTCCGTTCGAAACCGAACCAGCTCATCTTCCCCACCGGCATTAGTTTCGCTTGAACGATTGACGATAGTTTCGGCATTTAGGGCGTTAAACCCAAACCAACAGCTGTTGGCCGCGTTTGCCGCGCCTGTGTTGCAAGTAGCGCCATTGTCCATAAAAGTTTGATCAGTGTCAGCGGTTGTTTCCGGTTCGACTGTATACCCAAATTCAGCCGCGCCATCAGCCACTGCCCAGGTAAAATCTGGAGTACTTGTCGAAGATGTGTAGTTGGCAAAGCTGTCAGCGGCAGAATTTTGCATGGCCGGGTTATTGAAGGCCGCCAGCGTGAGATTAAATCCCGAGGAATTAGAAGTGATAACTGTCCACATAACTTGCCCAGTTGCCGGATTTAACGCGTTACCCGTCCTCCCTGGAATTGTAGCTGACATTGTAATATTAACTGGACTGCTAATAGAAATTTCTCCGGTTACTACCTGGGTTACGGTAATTTGATCGTTATCACTGGCGCTTCGTGATTCACCGGGCTCGAACATCAAGTATCCAAAGCTTAAAACGATCGTGCCGACGACTATTGAGATATAAAAATTCTTTCTGTCTGGCATAAATATCACCTTAGTTTGCTACCGTGCCATCCATTGGTACCATAACGTAAAAGTAACGCTGGTCAGTCGGTTCTTTAAAAATCGGTTTAATAATGCCGCTGGTCCCGGATTCATCCGGCAAAACATTAACTTCATCAGAAAATGATTTGGCAATCTCTTTTTTTAATTGTTCGGTATCTGTACCTTCTTCTGCCGGCACAACGATCAGAGCCTGATTGCCTGCGGTCGCAGTTGGCGTTTCCGGAACAGGCTGTTCTTCTGGTTTGGAAATTATGGTGGCTGATGTTGCCACTTGATTTGAGCCAGTGGACGGCACTTCGACCAGTTCGACGTCTTCTTGAGTAAACCAGCCAGCCAATACTTTATTGCTATTTTTAATAAAATAGTCCCAGTCCTGAAGACTAAGCAGTGCCCAACTCCGCAAATTAACCATTAGGGCATTAAATTTATTGCCCGACAGCACCAAATCCCTTGATTCTTCTGATTTGGCGAGCTTTTTGTCCAGAATTTGATTTTCGGCTAGACCAACAGCTTCGCCGGCGACTTTGCCTTCTTTAAGTGATAATTCGGCTAATGGGACAAACTTAACCTCTTGTCCGGCGCCAATTTTTTCTACTTTTGCCCAAATTAGCGCTAGCGACTGCTTTACCTGCGTCTTGATCTTCTGGCCGCTCTTTGAAACTATTTGATCCGGTGTAAAATCAGTTGAGAATCGATCTAAATACCGGGCCGCGACTTGAACGCCGGTGGAATCCATGCCAAATGTGACTACACCAAGGGAAATAACAATTACCAAAATAAAAATCCCAGCCAGCGCTTGCTGATAAACTGGGATAGATTTAACTGATAAAGCCAAACGGCGAATGGTATATGGCTGTTTTTGAAAAAAATCTGCAAATAATTTCGCAAAATTTTGGGTAGCAGTTGATATTGTCTGCCATAAATTGGCTCCCGCTTTTTTCCAGTCCGCTGTCGGGATGACAAAAGGCATTTTCTTAGCCACATCAATTTTGACGGCCTCCGGAATAGTCACTGGCTCATCGTTTATGGTCCTTTTCTGAAAAGTCACCCGCTTTTCATCCCAAGAACTACTAACCACGTATTCACGTACCCACTCTTTGGTAGTAAACCAATTACGCCCCCTTTTGACCGCTTTGAGCTTACCTTGACGGGCACGTAAACTTAAATACTCCTGGGAATAAGGAGAATACTTGCCTGCTTCCTGTAAAGAAATAAAACTACGTCGACTGACTGTCGATTCGCGGGCAGTTTTTTTATCCGATATTTTTCGACCCATAAAGTTATCCGCTGAAGTTATCCACTACATTCTTTTTTCTTTACTATATTATATATTAACCATGTTTCATTGTCAAAAGCTTATCCGATACTATCGGATACTTTTTTTGGCTTATTCTAGCCTTCGCTGGGCAAGCTAAAAAATGATAACAGGCGTTTTTTCCCGCGCGCATATGAGGTTGTCATCCCGAGCTTGTCGAGGGATCCCTCGTTAAGAATTTTCAATTTACTAATTTTCAATTTTCAATGAATTTTCAATACTAAATGAACAAATTTTCAAACCGTTTGAAACTGCCTCATCGGCAGTCCGCCGAAGAGGCGGAATTAAGTCATTAAATAATTTGATATTGCATGCCATGGCGACATGCCGTGGATTTGTAAATTGTAAATTGAGAATTGAAAATTAACTACATGGATTCCTCGCTACGCTCGCAATGCCAATATTCTCGGACAGTCTATCTACACTTATCTATGACACGCATTCGCTTAAATACTGCGATCAAATTGATTTCTCCTCTAGGTATCACAAAATTCTACGGAAACAGTGTCGAATTTACGCCATCCAAGGCAAAAACGCTCAAGACACGAAACAAAAAAAAGCCACCCGATACCTCGATGGCAGTAAAATATGCTTTTCCCTTAACCAAAAAAGCTAGATATCGCTATTATTTTAGCCTAAAATCTGCTTTTTTTGCCTTTTAAACTCTTCCTTTTTAATTTTTTCACGCTTATCGTACTTTTTTAATCCTTGGGCAATTGCGATATCCAATTTAACTAAGCGTTTTTTGGTATAAATCCTAGTAGGAATAATCGTTACGCCCCTTTCTTTAGACTTACCAAATAAATAATTAAGCTCGCGCTTACTAAGCAACAAGCGCCGCGGCCGATAAGCGTCATAACTTTTCTGTTCTCTCCTAGCCGGTATATACGGACTAATATAAAAATTTTTTAAAACAAAAACCAAAGGTGATGTTCGCCTGCTTTCTTGAAACGACGCCAGTTGCTGGTGGCTAGGCTGCTTCTCTTTTGAAACCCTGGCCATTAACAATTCTTCAACACCGAAAATGCAATAAGCGCCTTTAAAATTAATCGATCCCTTCTTACAAGCTTTCACTTCCGGACCGCTTAAAACTATGCCAGCGCTAAAAACGTCTTTCAACTCGTAATCGCGGGATGAGTATTTATTTTTGATCTCCATATAACATTTCAACGCTATCTACATAGTAACCGATAGTAACAGTTAAATCAATAGAATTACTGAAAACAGATCACCATGGCGACCAAAAGTCAAAAAAGTAACGACTTCAACCTCCTATATGCCAGTAACTCCAACAATTGGAGATTAATAAACGCCAAAAAGTAAGCGTGCGGGCATTTCACCAAAAAATGCCTTATTTAAAGACAATTTATAATATTATCCGATACTTTTTAACAATAGTTTTAATCCCCATTAATTAAAGAAGGGGCATTAAACCTCCCCACTTGGTGACAAAGTAATATCCGATACATCTATTTTACGCCTAGAATGCTTTTTTTGGGTTGCCGATCATTTTTTTGCGGCACAAGTACATGGCAAAATAGTCTTTTATTGCTACATTTAAAAGTATGTTGAATTTCCGCTTGACTTTTATATTGACCCTTGCTAAAATGCAACGATTCATAAAAATTCTCGACTTCCTTGTCTACCCAAGCGTGAAAGTTCAGGGGATCCCTCCTTAACCCTGGCAAGTAACATTAAGCATTTGTAGGTATGTGCAAAGTCACAGCACTTACAAATCGCTTGGGAAGACAAGCTAGGCGAGATTTTTTTGTCTTGTATCGGAATTTAATATCTGCTAATATATCCTTAACAATGCAACCTGTTTATATAAATGCCCTAAATCAGATTTCTACGCTCGGCCCGCGCCGGATATTTAAACTTTTATTTCCTTTTAACAATCGCGCCGAGGATACCTGGCGCGCATCGCATTCGGAATTAATTAAAAGCGGCCTACCAAAACATATTTTGGAAAAATTTATCTCCGAACGCAATCACATTGATCCAGAATCAGAGTGGCTTAAATTAAAAAAACTTTCCATTAATGTCCTTTGCCATCCAAAAATTTCTTCAGAACCTTTACTTTCCAACCTCTACCCCCCTTTGCTAGCGCAAATTCCAAATCCTCCACCCATACTATATCAGAAAGGTTCTCTGCATCCAGAACTACCGATCCGCTTAGCTGTTGTCGGCGCTCGTAAAATTAGCTCGTACGGCCAACAAATAATTGCCGACATAATCTATCAACTGGCCCTACAAAAAATTGTTATCGTTAGCGGTTTAGCGATTGGAACCGATTCTCAAGCGCACCAAATGGCTTTAAAAGCGCACTGCCCAACCATTGCGGTTTTGGCTAACGGCCTGGATCAAATTTATCCAATAACTAATTATGATTTAGCCGCGGACATTTTAGCTGATGACGGCGCGATTTTATCGGAATTCCCTTTAGGAACACCCGCTTGGAGACAAAATTTCCCCCAGCGCAATCGCTTAATATCCGGATTGGCGCAAGCTACTTTAGTGATTGAAGCGACTTTAAAAAGTGGCTCTCTAATTACCGCCTCTCATGCGTTAGAACAAAATCGGGATGTTTTCGCCGTTCCCGGTAATATTTATCAATCAAATTATCAAGGAACCAATAATTTAATTAAACAGGGGGCAAAACCAATAACAAATATTTCAGACATTCTCGATGGTCTTAATTTGCATAATTCCAACCAATGTGTTACAACAACAAAAGTTACACCAGCTTCTCCCATCCAGCAAAAAATTTACTCCGAACTGCTAAACGAGCCGGTTTTTATTGATGTTTTAATAAAAAAAATAGGTCTTTCGCCGGCAGAAATCAATTCCACTATAACTTTGATGGAAATTAAAGGGTTAATCAAAAATAACGGCGGCGGACAATACGTCGCTTTATAATTTAAAAATACTAAAAATACTTTTATGAATCTAGTTATCGTTGAGTCCCCTACCAAAGCCAAAACTATTGCTAACTTTATTGATAAAAACTATAAAATAGTTTCCAGTTTTGGCCATGTTCGCGACCTTCCTAAAAGCAGTCTCGGCATCGACGTGGATGATAACTTTAAACCGACCTACGTTGTTTTAACCAAAGCCAAAGAAAAAATTGAAAAAATTGTCGAACTGGCTAAAAAAGCCAAAACCATCTTCTATGCGACTGACGAGGATCGCGAAGGCGAAGCTATCAGTTGGCATTTGGATCAATTGCTACAAAAAAAATATAAAATTAAGGCCAAAAGCGGAAGAATTGCTTTTCACGAAATTACCAAAGACGCGATCCTTCAGGCTTTAAAAAACCCGCGGGAAATAGATATTTCTTTAGTCGACGCCCAGCAAACTAGGCGAATTCTTGATCGGCTCGTAGGCTATAAGTTGTCTCCATTTTTATGGCAAAAAATCAGGCGCGGCCTTTCTGCCGGTCGCGTTCAGTCGGTCGCCGTTAAATTGATTGTAGAAAGAGAAAAAGAAATTACCAGTTTTAAACCGCAAGAATACTGGACAATTGATGGTTTGTTCGCGAAAGAGAATGAGCCTGATAAATTAACCGCCAATCTCAATAAATTGAATCAAAATAAAATAAACAAATTTGATCTTGCCAGTACCGATCAAGTGGCAAAAATTTGCGAACAGCTTAAAAAATTAAATTTTCGCGTACTCCAAACAGAAGAAAAAGACAGCCAAAAAACTCCATACCCGCCGTACCGAACTTCCACCCTTCAACAAGATGCCTATAATAAATTAGGATTCTCTTCCAAACAAACGATGTTAATAGCACAACAATTATATGAAGGGCTTAAATTAGGCGATCGGGGCAGTATTGGTTTAATAACTTATATGCGTACCGACTCCCTTAATCTTTCGAACAAATTTATTGTTCAGACACAACAATACTTAAAACAACAGCTTGGGGCTGACTACTCTTTTACAACCCCGCGCGCGTTTAAAAATAAAAGCAAAGGCGCGCAGGAAGCGCATGAAGCAATCCGGCCAACCGATGTCGAGCTCGAGCCGGAAACGGTAAAAAATTTTCTTGAATCAAAACAATATAAACTTTACCGGCTTATCTGGCAAAGGGCCGTGGCAAGTTTGATGCCTAAGGCTGTTTTAACCCATCAAATAATTGATATTATCGGCCAAACGCAGGCAAAAAGTGATAATAATAGTGAAAATATCAGTGAGGCAATTTTCCGCAATCAAAGCACGCGGGTAAAATTTGACGGATTCTTAAAAATTTACCCGCTTAAAATCGAAGAAAATACCCAGTCACGATTTAAAATCAATGATCCGCTGTCTTTGGAAAAAGTTGATGATGCACAGCATTTTACCGAGCCGCCGCCGCGTTATAACGACGCTTCCTTAGTCAAAGAACTCGAAAAAAAAGGGATCGGCCGGCCATCAACTTACGCTCCGATTATCGATACCATTCAAAAAAGACAATACGTCGAAAAAGATGAGAATAAAAGATTTCGCCCGACCGACATCGGCGAACTTGTAACTCAGCTTTTGCAGGAACATTTTTCGCAAATTGTTGATTATAATTTTACCGCTAAAATGGAAAACGATCTGGATGAAATTGCCGAAAATAATAAACCCTGGGTTGATACGGTCAAGGCATTTTACGAGCCATTCGCCAAAATACTTGCCGCTAAATACCAAGAGGTAACTAAAATAGAAATTGTGAACGAAGAGACGGACAAGCTCTGCCCGGCCTGCAAACAAGTAAATTTAGTTATTAAACGCGGCAGATTTGGCAAATTTTTAGCCTGTCCGAAATTCCCGGAGTGTAAACATACCGAGCCGCTAAACAATACTTCGGCTGGATCGGCAAATGACGCGACAGCCCCTGAATTAATTGCTCCCTCCTGCGAAGACTGCAAAACGCTAATGATCTTAAAAGAAGGCCGTTTTGGAAAATTTTGGGCTTGCCCAAGATATCCGGAATGTAAAAATACCAAAACCATTGAGATGAAAATCAATCTGGCCTGCCCCTTATGCCAAACCGGCGAGGTTATCATCAAAAAAACCAAAAAAGGAAAAATTTTTTATGGCTGTAATCGTTATCCGCAGTGTAAATTTGCCAGTTGGGACAATCCGACTAAAACACCGGCCGCCAAACAAACTGATTCACAATCATAATTAAATAATTGCCTCAACGTTAGCGACTTGCTAACAGTGACTCGTATTTTTCCACAACTTTATTTTGTTCAAGAAAAAATCCGCTTAATTATGCGGATTTGACTTTTCTACCTATGGGGGTAAAATAGATGGTGATACGCTAAATATATAGTGTTAAGCACTTTATGAACTGCCCTATCTGCCATCAAGATACCAAAGTATTGGAATCGCGAACTACAGCCAGCAATACTTCTATTCGTCGCCGACGCCAATGCGTTGATTGTTTCTTCCGTTTCTCAACATTGGAAGAAATAGAAATCCTTGACCTCGACGTAATAAAACGAGATCAAACTCGCGAAAACTACTCCCACGAAAAATTAACCGCCGGCTTAATAAAAGCACTCCAAAAAAGAACCTACACTCCAGAAGCCTTTAAGCGGCTAATTAGCAATATTGAACGCGACATTCAAATTAAATCCCAAAGCGATGCCATTACTACTGATCAAATTGGGGAAATAGTTATCCAGCACCTTAAAAATTTTGATAAGGTGGCCTATGTCCGCTTTGCCTCTGTTTATCGCGATTTTAAAGAACCGCAAGATTTTGCAACAGAGGTTCGAAAATTAAAAACTTAAATTAGTAATTTTTTATGCCCACAAGCAAGCAAACCCTAAATCTTGGTCAATACAAACTTTCTATTCCTAACAACTGGCGGCTAAACGGCCAGCGTAAACAAATTGAGGAGCAAATCAAAAATATTTTAGAAGAGTCCGGTTGTTTTAGCAAAATCGAAAAAATCGATAAACGCGACAACCATTCCACCCAAGGATTGCAATTCAAACGCTTTTTTACCAAAGACGGGGCAGAACCGTTAAATTCTGTCCGCTGGGTAAAGCGTGACTGCCGGATTACCAACACTGACGGGTCAACCATCTACGAAATAATCGGGGCCGAAGTCCCAGAAAATTTTTCGCAAGTGGCTTCGGACATCATGATTTCCAAATACTTTCGCAAAGCAGGCGTTCCGCAGTATGATGAGCGCGGACGGCAAATTTTGACCGAAAACGGCTCCCCCAAACTAGGGCCTGAACGAAGCGCGAAACAGGTGATAAAACGCATGGTTGGCTGTTGGCGCGACTGGGGCGAGCGTTACGGCTACTTTCGAAGCACCCAAGACGCAAAAATTTTTGCCGATGAGCTTACCTATATGCTCGCGAACCAAATGGCCGCCCCCAACTCTCCCCAATGGTTTAACACCGGTATCGCCTGGGCCTATAACATCAAAGGCCGCGCGCAGGGGCATTATTACGTTGACCCAGACACTGGGCTTTTAACCAAATCCGTTGACGCTTATACCCGCCCGCAACCCCATGCTTGTTTTATCCAATCAGTCAGGGATGATTTGATTAATTCCGGCGGCATTATGGATCTTTGGATTCGGGAAGCCAGAATTTTTAAATACGGTTCCGGTACTGGCACCAATTTTTCGGCTATCCGCGGCCGGGGCGAAACTTTATCCGGCGGCGGCACTTCCAGCGGTTTGATGAGCTTTTTAAAGATTGGCGATCGAGCCGCGGCGGCGATTAAATCCGGCGGCACCACCAGGCGGGCGGCAAAAATGGTCTCGCTAGACATCGACCACCCGGAGATTGAGGAATTTATCACCTGGAAAGCCAACGAAGAAAAAAAAGTTCAGACTTTGGTTAATGGCGGCTACTCCGCTGATTACGAAGGCGAAGCTTACGAAACCGTATCTGGACAAAATTCCAATAATTCGATTCGCATCACTAACGACTATATGCGCACCGTCGACCAAGACGGCTTGTGGAGTTTACGCTGGCGCACTGACGGCCGCGTTGATCGACAAATTCCGGCCCGTGACCTCTGGTCGCAAATCGCCAATTCCGCTTGGATCTCGGCCGACCCTGGAGTGCAATATGACACCACGATCAATCAGTGGCACACTTGCCCCAATTCCGGCCCAATTAGAGCTTCAAATCCGTGCAGTGAATTTATGTTCTTGGATGATTCGGCCTGCAATTTAGCCTCGCTTAATTTGATAAAATTTTTTGATGAAAAAACCAAAACTCTTGATATCGAAGCTTATAAATACGCCATCAGAATTTGGACGATTGTTTTGGAAATTTCCGTTACCATGGCCCAATTCCCTTCGCGCGCCATCGCCAGGAATTCTTATGATTTTCGCCCTTTAGGTCTAGGTTACGCTAATTTAGGAACACTTTTGATGGTCGCTGGGCTCCCCTATGACAGCCCCAAGGCAAGAAACTGGGCAACCGCGATTGCGGCGATTATGACTGGAGAGTCCTACCTGACCTCAGCCGAACTGGCCGCTCAATTAGGGCCTTTCGCTAAATATTCCAAAAATCGCGAAGCCATGCTCAGAGTAATTCGCAATCACCGCCGGGCCGCTTGGGGAGTTGGTTTAAAAGAAGTGGTTTCTCCGGAACTTGATGATCTTGATGATTACGAAAATCTTGACATAAAACCGCAACCGTTAAACCCCGCCTATTGCCCGCAATATCTGGTAACTGCCGCCCGCGAGGCCTGGGACCAAGCGCTTGCCGCCGGCACTAAGCATGGATTTCGTAACGCCCAAGTCACCGTAATCGCGCCAACCGGCACCATCGGACTCCTGATGGACTGTGATACCACCGGCGTGGAGCCTGATTTCGCACTAGTTAAATTTAAAAAATTAGCCGGTGGCGGTTACTGGAAAATTCCAAATCAATCACTGGAACCGGCTCTACGAAATCTTGGTTACAACCAGGATCAAATCAAAGACATCATCACTTATATTGTCGGTGCCAATAGTTTGGATAATTCTTCGCCGGTTAACACTTCCGATTTGCTCCGCAAAGGACTAACTGAACAAGATCTCCAAAAAATCTTTTCTGAACTGCCACGAATTTTTGAAATTAAAAATGCCTTTTCTAATTATATCCTGGGTGAAGAAACGCTTAAACGACTGGGGATCCCCAAAGACCAATCGCAACGGCCTGATTTTAACCTTTTAACTGCCTTAGGTTACAGCTCAGATGAACAAAAAATTGCTGGCCGAATTATCTGCGGCCAGATGACGGCCGAAGGAGCGCCTTATTTAAAAGCTGAGCACTTGAGCGTCTTTGATTGTGCCAATAAATGCGGTAGCGGCTCCCGTTTTATTGAACCTTTAGGACACGTTAAGATGTTGGCGGCTGTCCAACCATTCATTTCCGGTTCAATTTCCAAGACCATAAATCTGCCCCATTCAGCGACCGTGCAAGAAATTCAAGATATTTATTGGCAAACTTGGCAATTAGGCTTAAAAGCTGTCGCCTTGTACCGCGATGGCTGTAAACTCTCGCAACCCTTGTCTTCGGCAACCAGCGACCAAGCCACGGAAACTACTGCGACTCTAACGGAAGAAAAAATTCCCTTGGTTGAAACCAGCCCAACTACTCCGGTAGTGCCAACACTTTCCCCCCAATCCAAGCAACTTTCTTTTATTGAACGCGGAACCAAAAAAGACTTGCCTAACAGACGCAAAGGTGTAACCATCGAAGCAACCGTAGCTGGTCACAAATTATTTTTGCGCACTGGTGAATACGAGGAC
>Ga0209211_10002467_pt1 | contig 31892 bp, 44 predicted proteins | sample RifGroA2_FD_183992 | JGI IMG/M metagenome (GOLD analysis project Ga0209211, IMG submission 183992) | Groundwater microbial communities from Rifle, Colorado, USA - Groundwater A2 (SPAdes) (version 2) | ecosystem: Environmental > Aquatic > Deep subsurface > Groundwater | place: Rifle, Colorado...
TAAAAGGTGCTCTTCTTTTGATGCTATGCTTCTGATTTCGGTATGCTCATTCTCCATTAATAGTATTCCTTCCCCTACGTTTGCAGTCAGCAATTTCTCTTTCTCTGATTCGCTTAGATTGAAGGTCCTGACTAAGTTTTCAATGACTGCTGCTTCCTGCCTCATGAGCAATTTATAGGAAGAATTCTGGAGAATGGCAGTAGATGCCCTGCTGTTAAGCAAATCTCCAACATCCTGTGTGATAAGCAGCAATCCAAGATTGAATTTCCTTGATGTCTTGACGATTTCGAATATGTACTGTGAATCCTCTGCCCTGCTCAATAATGACCATGCTTCATCTATCACCAGCAATTTCCTCTCAATGTCCTTTCGCATTTTCATGTAGACAAAATCAAGGATCAAAAACATGTTGACGGGCTTTGCCTGCCGGGGCATGTCTCCAATTATGAAACCAACAAGCTGGTTGTCAAAATTCAGGTTCGTCTGCTTGTTGAAGAATGAAAAAACACCATCCACGAACATCGATAACCTGTTGATTAATGATCTGTAGGTTTCTTTTTCAATTATTGTGGCTGTTTTGGACATTCTTTCCAGTTCCCGAAGCAGGTCTTCAAGGATGGGCGGCTCTCTTTTCCAAGTTTTTGAATCATTTGTAATCCCTTTTTTTTCATATGCAATCGTCAATGCTTTGTCAAGGACTGCCTTTTGTATTTCGGAGACTGTGCCAAGCATTATGGGAAATAAGTCCATCAAAGAAAGCCTTTTTTCGGCATAATCATGCCCTAATAAGTCAAGAGGATTGATGACTGTCTTTGAATTTCTTGAGAAATTAACTATCTGTCCCTGGAATGTTTGGATTAGTTTGATATATTCAGATTGGGGGTCTATAATCATAACTTTTACAGAATTAAGCAACTGCCTTATTATAAATAATTTGGATATATAGGATTTTCCTGAGCCGCTGCATCCCATGCATACTCCATTACCATTACTTAATTGGAAAATATCCTTGATTATCGGGACATTGTTTTTATTGACTCCAATCCATACTCCAGTTGGATTTAATTGCAGGAATTGTGAAGTGAAGGGAAAGAATGCAGCCAGAGCCTTTGTGGTGATGTTTCTTCTGATGCCCAGCTCGTTTTCTGCCAATGGGATTGTTGATTTAAGGCCTGATTTCATCCTAAATATAGCCCTGCTCGGAACGATTAGCATTGCATTAAGCTCTGCTTCGACTTTCTTTGTTATCAAATCAAGCTCTTCAGGAGTCTTGCCTTTGCAGTTGATGTATAATGAGACATAAAACAGCTTTTCATTGCCTTTTTGAAGTTGTTCAAGCACTGCCCTTGTGTCTTGGTATTGGATTTCCAAAGTGGGATTTATTGATGACTTTAATTCCGCGGCAAACAAGTCTGCTCTCTGCTTCTGCAATTCCTTGTTCAGCATTATCATCATGGTTTCAATTGAGACCGGCTCTATGAATATAGAAATATCGAAAATCCCATTCAGGGTGATTATCTTGTCAAGAAAGCCTATTTCCACCAGTCTTGGATAGCCATCAGCGTAAATTATCCTGCATTCCTTATTGTCCACTAAGATTTTGTCGGGAAACTGCTTTATGAGCCTGGGAGCAATCATGTAGTGCAGATAATTTTCCCTGCCTATCCCATTTGTTGCAGTTTTGGGCCTGTCGGATTCGGAAAGAATATCATTGAAAAAGCTTGACATGACTTGCAGAAGCTCTTCATCATTCAGCCTTTTGAATAACAGATTTATTGATTTTAATTGCTGCTCAACCACTCCAATCTGGACATCCAGTCCTATTTCAGTTTTCTCGGGAATCACGATGAAAAAGCTCCTGTCAAGAACTGAGTTGCTTTGGATAGTGCCCATCAAATGCTCTTTGTAGCTTTCAAAATGTTGGTTGAAAATTGGCTTCTTGGTTTTGGCAGCCAGCTCTTCAACTCTCAGTTCCAAGCCATTGATGTAACTGTCAAGATTGATGTAATTTGTTCCGATGACAATCTGTATGGGGAAATCAAGAGAATTTAGGAATTTCTGGAATCCGGAATTTATGCCCTGCTTTTCCTGCTCATTTCTAATCGTAAAGTTTATGGGCACGACTTGCAGAATGGCTAATTTCCTCAAATGGGATTCATCGTTTCCCGCTGGCTTAATGATATTTTTTACTTTGGCTAACATAGACAGTCCCGTCCTTTATTTTTTCAATCCCCAGAAATTGGATCATTTTTTGCTGGTTGATTGAAACCTCTCTGAATTTCAACCACGATATCATGTTTCTGATATATGAGAAAAAATTGAAGAACATGAACAAGCAGGCAAGCCCGATTAAGGGCGCTCCAATAATTATTTTAAGATAGATGCTGAAATGTGTTTTCATGAATATTATTATAGACGGCAGCCCGAAAACCAGCGCATAAGCCAATTGCTTAAAGGTTAATCCAAATACTATTTTCTCCTCGTATTGCAATTGCTGCGGTATTTCATATGGCATTTTCTCACCTCATTTTGCTAATAGGACTGCGGTTTTGCCTACATCTGATTTCATGGCACCCATTGCGGCTTTGGCTATGGCAAAGAACATCAGGAAAAGCATGGATAGGTTTATCAGAAAAAATGCAGATATCATAATCACTATTTTGAAATTCTGAAAGACTGGTATTTCAATTACCTTTGATGCAGCCAGCAGCATTAAGGATTGGATGAATGGTAGGAACATGACTATCAGCAATACGTTTATTGTTAATTTGCCATAGCTCTGCAAAGGTGGTATAAAGTGAAAGAAGAGTCCCAATGGAAAAAATAAAACTCCTGTTGCAACCAAAAGATACCGCAACGATAATAGTATCACAGTAAACATTAAGGTGATGACATAGGGAATTGCAAGCATTATCTCCAAACCCAGATTTGCGACATTATCAACTGTGAGCAAAAAGAACTTTTGGTCAATCATGTCAATTATTCCGGCTGTCATTGATGACGACAGCTCAATCAGGATTGAATAAAGATAATATGATGCCTGGACAAATACCATCATCAGGATTACATTTCTAAGCCATTCCTTTGCTCGTTCCCTTTTTTCCGCAGAATATCCGGATATCATGAAGTTAAAGCCCGCAAATATCAAGAATAGTCCATAGAATATTGAAAGAATGTAGATGATAATTGCCCACAACGAAATGAAGATTTCTATATTCACTGGCTCTGAAAGCAGATTCTTGGTCAGGGTTAAGAATGGCTGCAAGGGAGCATTGATGATTCCCAGCACGAATTCAAAAAACATTTGGGGAATGCAGGTCGCAAGATTGGATAGCCCGCATTTCTCTTCTTCGGCGTGGGCTAGAGGTATGGCTAATAAGAGAAATAAAAGTATGGAAAATAGTTTTGTTTTTGGCATAAAGAACAACCTCCTAATTATTTTTCAACAATTAAATAGAAAAATCATACTCTCTTAAATGGAAAATCATTACTTTGCTTTGCTGTTACATATTCTAAATTTTTATTAAGAAGTTGGGGGTCTCTCATGGTAATTCCATTCGCATCTAATAGCTCAAGAGAAATTGGAACAAGATTTTCTGAAGCACCAAAAAAGTGACCAAATGCCGAATGTATTTTTGATAGCTGCCTCGCCTTATTTGCTTCATCAACACTCAATTTTCCTGTAACAATTCCAATTGGAGTATGAGGTTGCTCGGCATATTTTATCCATACCGTGCTACCCAATAAAGTGTGCTCCTGATAAGTAAGAATATCTTCGCGATAGCCCCTTTCTCTTAAGACCCTATCGACTTGGTCTGCAATCTCTTCAAGCCTTGCTTGATCTTGCGGCTCAACCTGGTGGAAATACTTGAAAGTTTCCCTGGCAATTTGATGTAATGACAATAAATGTGAAGGGGTATTGGGGTCTAAACATGCAGCCACGAACTCAAAAGATGCCTTGGCATCTGTGGGATTGGCACCTCTCATAATCGCATTACTTAGAATCGCTTTATATTGTGATAAAATCGGATGTTCTTGAGTATTTTCTTGATATTTTTGTTTTACAGTTGCGTTATCCAAGGCAATAATTAGATTCCTATAAAAAATAGCATTAATGGTTCCTAAATTATGTCTATACCACAAATGAGGGCTTTCAATTTGTCTTTTTCCCAGAAATGAGCCAGCATCTGTCATTTCATATTCTCTCATCAATTCCGGAGTGAATACTACTTTTTCAGGAACTCTAAAAGATTTTGCTGCAATATCAGGACTCATTGTAATTCCTTGGTCTCCATTATACCCATAAGGATTTATCTTATTTGCTCCGACATAGAAGCGACCCACTAATGGAACTGATTCAATTGTGATACCTAAATCATTTTGTTCTACCACTTGAGGCTCAAATTCAACTATTCCAGTCCGTGCATTTTTCACAAGACCTTTAAGAATTGCTTGAACATCACTTCTTTTATCGGCAATTTCTTCTAAATCTCTTACTGTACCATCAACAACTTCTTGAAGTAATTCTGGAACCAATCTAAAATTAATTCCATCATGAGCCATCGAAGGATGGTAAGGGGGGAGTTCAATTCTATTAAAATCCCAAAATTTTTGCCCTCCATGACCAGTCGCTTCTTGTAGAACGATAGGAAAGTGTTCTCTAGTAAATACAAGATTATCCAAAGTCGCCATGTTCTACTGTGAGAAAAGTCACTTTATAAATCTTTCGTTGTGTATCTATTAATAAGTAGTTACTATCTTGTCTCAGTTATCTTGTATAAAGTCTTTCCCGTCCCCAGCTTGTGTTACAGCTCCCAAGTGCCTTAATCGAAGTTGTCCCCTACGACTAAATCCTTTCGGAATGATTTGTGACAATGAAATAGGATATTTTTCACAATAATGCACCCCAAGACTTCTTAATCGCAAAATAAAAAGCATAAATTACACTCGAAAATACGCCAAAATTCAGCGCAAAGTCCCAAGTATCTTCATTCTTGACGTGGATAACTTTCTCAATTTCCCTGTCATTTAAAGAAACTGTTATCTTATTGTTGTTCTTTTTTGCCTCAAACTGGACTTCATTTTGGGCTGATTTCTCCTCGTTGCCGTATCTGACTTTGACTAAAGTATTCTTAGGCTCAAGCTTAATGCTGATAGGCTCTTTGGGATTGTATTGGTTTTTATCCGTCTCGATGGACATTTCGGGGAAATCAAATTTTAGGCTGCAGTCCTGCTCCCAAGAGCTGAAATGGCTGGAATATTTCAGTTTGCATTTATCCGGGTTTGCTACATAAAACTTGTATATTGAGTCGGCAAACTGATAATTGATGTTTTCAGATTTTTTGCTGGAAAAATTATTGGCCTTCAATGTCATTACATTATAAGGCTGCAGGCTCAGTTCTGCATCATAGTAATAATTTGACTGGCTTAGTGATGAATTTTCAAAATCCAACCTGAATGAATCAAAATTTGAGATATTCAGTATCCCAACATAAGTTTCACGATACTTGTCAATTCCCCTGATGTTTGCTTTAATTACGGGCCAATGCTGATATGCTATTTTTACATCTTCAATATTAACCGTGCTTGACCTGACTTCTGTGTTGTCGTACCTGCAATCATCGCAATAGCCATTGCAGCCCCTTCTGCTTGGCCTGCAGCAATATCTAAAATTCTTATAGTGCTTTGCCTCGATTTCATAAATAATGCTCAATGCAGTTTTGAAGTTTAAAATGCCGGAACCCTGATATTCGGTCAGAATTGAAGTCCCTATTGGATTGCCATTTAGAAACACATAAAGTGAAGCCTGCTCCCTTCGAATGCTGAATTCAGTTCTGCAATCTCCGCTGTCTGTTCCCGATGGCATTTCAACCCTGTAATTGTATGCATTTTGAATAGTCCCGATTCCCGGAGCCAATAATCTGTCTTTTGAAATTACAGACGGCATTACTGCAATAGTCTTGAGCCAGGCATCTTTGATGTAGCCATTGCTTGCTTTTTGAGCGCCTTCAGGAGCTTCATTAAACTGGATCTTGGTATTCCAGTCATAAACAAGGCTGTGGTTTGCAGATGATGATGCCGGATACGCCAATCCGTTCAGCAGATGCTGCTTTTCCGGCTCTGCCAAAGTGCTTGACTTGATTTCATTGCACTGCATTGTAATCTCTGCATCTAAGTTATTGCATGAAATCCCAAAAGCCACAGGCACCAATAACAGCATTATTGCTATTATTGCCCATTTCATGCTATCAGCAAGTTTACCACAAAAGGCGCTGCCCAGATAACTACCAATCCGATAAAAACATAGGCGGCCATATTCTTGGATGTGTCTCGCTTCCTGATATCATTGCCGGAGAACATATAGCTGATGCCTGCAAAGAGCAGCGCTATGACTGCAACAAGCGAAGCTCCGTACTTGATTAAGTTGTATATCTTGGTAACCGGAGAAAGAATCTCATCAAACTTTGCCTTGTCTTCCGCGCTTATTGGCGCATCAAGGTCCGCCTGAGCGTGGGCTGCTGCGGCAACGCTGAGCACTGACATAATAATCAGCACGCAAAAGCCCAAGCCCTTAATGCACGAATTGTTATTCTTGTTCATTTTTTACCTCCCGTTTTCTAATATTTTTCTCCGCCTCTGCTTCCTTTTTCTGCCCATTGTTCTTTGGGACTTTAATCACCACGTCAAAATCCAATGGATTTACGATTGTTTTCTTGATAATGGTGATATGCTTCTTTATCGTCTCTTGAATTTCAAGAAGGCCCATTTTGCCCTCTTAGTTTTCTGCTGCAGCCCTGGCAAGCATCTTTTCATAGTACTTTATGGGCTTGATGGATGTTATTGTCGTCTTGTGGATTACCCACTTCCCGTCATCGCTCTTGCCAACCGTTGACTCAACAATCGGCATCTTGTTCAGCTGCTCTATCTTTGTCGGTGTCAGTTCCGGCGTTAGTTCTTCTGCCATAGATATCAACCTCCGTGTTTTGATGGAAAGAAGAAAGGACTGCAAATTAATATAAGGTGGTTCGGAAAAAAGGAATAAAGTTCGGAAATCGGACGAAAATTCCGGAAATCCGGACTAAGCTTTAAGTAAATGAACTTATTTCCACATCAGTATGGAATTGATTAATTATCAAGAATTGAAGAAGGAAGCTTATTTGATGGCTATTGAAAAGCTTGAAGAGGAATATGCTAATGACGATGATGTTCTAAAGAAGTTAGAACAAGTTAGAGCAAAGTATTTATAAACTAAGTGTTATATCATATCTTTAATAATATGGCGATTAACGTTAAATTATTTCACATAAAAAGAGAACAAAAAGTTTAGAATCCTGTCCTCCGCACTTTTTATTTCTAGTTTTATTTTAGAGTCCGGACAATTGAAAAACTTTGCGCTGAAACACCAGACTCCATCCTCAAAAAATAAAATAATATTAAGAAATCAAAATTTTAATTGCTATTATCCCACTACCTTATCTTTTTCAAAAACCTGTATCATGCACGCGCAGGGAAGCTTTTTTGAAGCTCTTTCCAAAGCCTGCTTTGCAACCCCTAGATTCTGCTTGTCAACCCTTACTTGAAATATAGTCTGGCCCTTTGAAACCCTTGCCGCAACTCCAATGGGCTTGCCGAAGGGGTGCGCCATGCCTGAGCTGAATCGGTCTGCGCCAGCGCCTGCCGCGAGAGAATGCTCCCTTAATACGTGGTAAGGATAAACTTTTACTTTTAGATGAAATCCTTTGACCCCGAGAAAAGACTCGAGAAGCTTGTTTGATGTCATTCTCGCGCTCTCAAGCGCATTGTCTCTGATATTAAGCGCAGCCTTTGCAACAAGGTTTAATGTGAATGGAAACTCCTTGCCAGGATCGCCGGTGTCAAACCGGACCACTTTGACGTTAGGGGTCATTCTGATGTAGGATTTTGCCTTAAACTTTGAAGTCCTGGTATAAGGCCTTTTCAAATTCCTGTAAGAAACAAAAGTTCTTAATTTTGCCATGACAGAAGGATTTTTAGCTGGTTTTTAAATGTTGCTATTGGTTTATTTTGTTTTTCACAACACAAATTCTTTAGAATTTATGGGATTGGAAATTTCAGGAATTTCCAATATTCGAAATGTTTAAATGTCGAAAATCAAAGTCCTAAAAAATCCTAAGGATTTTTGGGAACTTGAAAATTCAAAATTTTCAAGTATTTTCGGATTTAAACATCCGAAAATGCTAAAAGCATTTTCGATATGTTTAAATATAAGTGTTATAAGAGGATACTTATATCATTGCGTTTCCAGTTAAAAAAAGAGGTGAATGGATGTCATTTAATAAGAGAGCTTCTCTCGAGATATCAATACAGGCAATCGTTATTGTCGTTCTTGCTATGACTATTCTTGGATTAGGACTGGGATTTGTCAGGGGATTGTTTAAGAATATAAGCAGTACAACTGAAGATGTAACTGAGCAGGTCAGGCAGAAGATTCTCGATGACTTGATAACTGGCGATAAAAAAATTTCATTTCCCAAGACTGAGGTGTCTATCGATAAGGGTGGCTCTACCGTCTTAAGCATTGGTGTCAGGAATAAAGAAAATCAGCCACTCAACTATAAACTCAAGTTCTGTGCTGTGTCCGCCCCAGATGCAGCAGGCAATATAGCCCCCACTAATGATTGCAGCAGGTTTGCATCTTGGTTCCAGTATGATTCTACTAAAGTGTATACTTTGACCCCAGCTGACTCCACGATTAGGAATATAAAAGTAATAGTGCCTTCAGGCGCCGCGTCGAATACCGGCTCCTATTTTTTTACATTTGAAGTTTATGATGATACCCACAGCGTGTCATATGATCAAAAGGACTTTTTTATAGTGATTAAGTGATTAAAATGAAACGAAGATTATCAGAAGCACAGGAATTTGAAATAATGAAGCTGGTTTTGGACAAATTCTTATGGCTGGGGTTTGGCATAATGGCATTCGGCCTCTACCAGATTTTTAATAAAGGATTACAAGAAGGGATGGTATGGATAGTGTCCGGAGCAATTCTTCTGCTGGTATTCACGTGGATGATTGTGAAAGAGTATGAAGTGATAAGGTAATTCTTTCTGATTTTTATTTTCTCTTTATACCAAAAATAATTTTCGACATCTTTAAATATATGCTGGCAAATTAAAATTCAATGAATCCTTTAGAGGATGAGTTTGAAAAGCTGCGGAAATTTTCTGCAGAGAATTTTGAATATTTATTATTTAGTCAAAGTTCTCTAAGAAAACTTTGAATAAAATGACAAGAATTATTAATGATTCAAAGTTTTCTGTGGTTAATGAGTGCCCTAAATGCGGGCATCTGAGCTTATCTTTCAAAAATAACATGCTGCATTGCGCGGACTGCGGATACAGCGAGAAAATACCAACGGTGAGGTGAATTTTATGCCACTACATTATGAGAATCAAAGAGTAGGAGTTTTTGTGGATGTTCAGAACATGTATTATTCCGCAAAAAGCCTTTACAAGGCAAAAGTCAATTTTGCGCAGATACTGAAGGTTGCCGTAGGCGACAGGAGCCTGATAAGGGCAATAGCATACGTGATAAAAGCGGATGTAGGGGAAGAGCAGAATTTCTTTGATGCCCTGGAAAAAATAGGCTTTGAAGTAAAGGCGAAAGATTTGCAGATTTTTGCGGGCGGAGCAAAGAAAGGAGACTGGGACATCGGGCTGGCAATGGACACAATTGAGCTGGCGCCAAAGCTTGACACAATCATAATTGTAAGCGGAGATGGGGATTACGTGCCATTAGTGCAGCATTTAAGGCACGCTTTAGGATGCAGGATTGAAGTGATTGCATTCGGAAAATCAAGCGCAGCCTCTTTAAGGGACGCGTGTGACAGCTTTATTGATTTGGAAGCTGACAGGAAAAGATACCTAATATACCGGTAAAAACAAAAATTTAAATAATATCCGGGCTTATCCAGCACAAAATGAAAGAACTTACAAAGGATAATTTTGAAAAGGAAGTTATGCACAGCAAATTGCCGGTCTTGGTTGATTTCTGGGCCCCGTGGTGCGGGCCGTGCAGATTAGTGGGGCCGGTGCTTGACAAAATATCCAGCGAGTACGCGTCCAAATTAGTATTCTCCAAGCTTAATGTGGATGAAGCGCAGGAAATTGCGGCAAAATTTGATGTGAGGGGAATCCCCTGCATGATTATTTTCAAGGACGGAAAAGAATTGGATAGAATTATCGGGGCTTTTGGAGAGCCGCAGCTTCGAAGCAAGATAGACCTTATTTTAAGCAAAGCCTGATTGCAGTTGGCTTGGGCGGCTAAAGCCAAAAAGTTTTAAAAAGGGGAGGGTACAATAATGAAGCAATTAAGCCCGTTTTTAGAGGTAGGAGAGATTGCCCCGGATTTTGAATTCGAGGCGCAGATTCTTGAGAAGAACAACAGGGAAGCCGACATGCTGATTAAGAAAGGCTATAAAATCAAGAAATCTGTCTGGTATGGATTAATTGCATCATAGAAATGTACAAGGCAAAATTATGGGATGAGGACAAGTGGGACATTCACTCAAAGGGCTATAATTCTTCAAAATATGGTGCCGGTGCCGGCAAAGATGAGAAAAAATATCACGACCGGACATACGGCTCAAAAGACGGAAATTTATCCTCCGACTATATGAAAAAAGAAGATTCAAAGGAAAAAGAGGAAAAGAAAAAAGAAGAATTATTCAATGAAACAGAGGAAAAAAAGAAAGAGGAAATCAAGGATGAGGATATTCCTTTCAGGGCAGCAAAGCAGGTTTTCAACGAGATGCAGAAAGAGATGAAAAAGCCCGCACAGAAGAAAGATGTAAACAGCATCGAAGACGCCATCAAGAAAGCAATTGAGGATGAGAAAAAAGTGATAGTGATGGATTGATGAAATTCATTAATTTTTCAAAGATTTTTCTTATTCTTATCGTTCCGGTTTTGATTTTTCTTTTGGTTTTTAATTTTGCAGGCTTCAGCAGTTCATTCTTCACAAAAAAGTTTGAACAATACGGCGTGAATAGCAAATTTCCTGACTCCGAAGCAATGCACCAGAAAGTCCTTAATTTTATAGAAGGAAAATCCAATGAGCTGCCTTCAGATTTCAATGAAAGGGAGAGGCAGCATTTGCTGGATGTAAAAATGGTTATTTCCGCGCTGACAATCACCCTCTATATAATAGTGGGATTATTTTTACTGCTCCTTGTTGCTTCTGCCTTCACTTTAAAGGCCAACAGCTATATAATAAATTTTGTCGGAAGAGTCATGATGTGGGGCGGCATTTTAACTGTTGGGCTTGCAGCGCTGCTGTTCTTATTCATCAGCTTTGACTTCGGACCGGCTTTTGAGTCAATGCACCGGATGTTTTTCCGGAGCGGGACATATATGTTTGACCCTGCAAAGGAAGCCATTGTTAATCTCTACCCGGAGCAGCTATTCATGGACTTGGGGGTAAGAATCTCTGTGTGGGTTATAATTAGCGCTATTTTGATTATTTTAATTGGATTTTATCTTGTTTTAAGAACTAAAAAACAAAAACAATAAAAAGGATGAATTAAACTCACAGAAACTGAAATGAAAAAATTAATTGCCGCAAACTGGAAGATGAACAAGACGGCTGCCGAAGCTGTTTCCACGGCTGATGAGCTGAAAAAACTGGCAGGGAAAGAAAAAAACGCAGACGTTGTGATATGCCCTTCCTTTACTTCGCTTCAATCCGTGGCGAAAGAACTGGAAGGCAGCAACATAAAATTAGGCGCGCAGAACATGCATTTTGAGGACAGCGGGGCTTATACAGGGGACATTTCACCGCTGATGCTGAAAGACACTGGATGCGAATATGTTATTTTAGGGCATTCCGAGAGAAGAGAATTTTTCGGGGAAGCTGACCTGCTGATAAATAAAAAAGTGCTGTCTGCGCTGAAGCATGGGATAATGCCGATTTTGTGCGTTGGCGAAACTTGGGAGCATAGAGAAAGTGGCAAAACAAATGAAGTATTAGACAAGCAGTTGAGGAACTGCCTCGCTGATGTTTCAACACCGCAAATGCATCATGTTACAATTGCATACGAGCCCGTGTGGGCGATAAGCAGGGGCAACCCAAACCAGAAATCTGCAACGCCAAAAGACGCAGAAGACGCGCATGCTTTTATAAGAGGGGTTCTGGAAGAAATATTTGACAAAAAAACTGCATCAAGCACGAGAATTCTTTATGGAGGCAGCATGAAGCCCGAGAATGCAAAGGAACTGCTATCAAAAAAGGGCATTGACGGCGGCCTTGTTGGAAACGCTTCCCTAAACGCAAAAAGCTTTTATGAGATTATAAAGGCCGCGGAATAATCATCAAGGAACTTCGACATACAATTTCTGGGTTGGGACATATTCACTTCCCCCGCTTCGAAGTATTTTTACGTCCAGGATATAAGTTCCCGATTGTGCGCTTGGATTAACTTGAACCCCAACTCCTATACTTTTTTCTTCGTTTTGGCTTATCAAAACCTGGGGCCTGTTTTCAGGATTTATGAAAATTTCCCCGCTGCCGATGGAATTTACGCTCTTATCCGGCCCAATCCTTTTTGTGGATGAAGCTGTTACAGTAAAATATTGATTCGCTTCCACGTTAAAAATTTTTATTCCGAAAACATCAAACTTCTTTTTTTGAATAACTTTTTTTTCCGTGCCGATGCAAACCCTGTCATACCCTTCACACACAAGATTGGCTATTTTTTGGTCAAGCTCCGAGGTGGTCATCTGAGTCAAATCCGCGGCAGTGGCAGACAGTTTGGATATGAAATAGACTCCAAAACCGAAAACGACTATCGAAATAATTATTATGACAAGAAAATTAACTGACAGCTCTATTGCCCCTTTCTTGAGCATGTTATTCACTTCTCACAAAGAAGACCTGTTTTGGCGGCGAGTTGAATTTTTCGCGGACTATCTCCTGATCATAGACTGGGGAACCGTCTGGCTTCCTGGAGCTGACAACTCTTTTGTTATAGCTAAAGTCCACGACATACCTTACCGTTCCAATTTCTTCAACCTGCTGCGGCCTGTAATCAAGGTTTAATGGGACGTTTAGGGCTACCGTGCTGCCAACCGCAGGAATATCACTGTCAATATTTTTTTCTGCTATCAGGAGCTCGCTTCTGGAATAGTCAGTGCTCAGCAGTACCTGCACCTTGTTGAATTTGACGGGCATCACTAAATCCTTATTCGCATCATCAAGGGTTATCTTGAGCTCAAAAGCGTCTTTACTCATATCAAACGGCTTGTTATATTTCATGACGGAGCTTGCCCTGAAATACTGCGCGCCTACGCTGTCCGGGAAATTTTGCGGAAACGCGTCTTTGCTTTCCACGCCCATTATACATTCGTTGCTGCTGGTGCAGTAGTAGTGCGCGTATGTCGCATCCACCATTTGGGAGCCCTGCCTGACCTTGCCCTTGCCCTCGCAGTTTCCATAATCCTGTGGGCAGGTGCATTTATTGCCGGGCCTTCCGCTTTCCAGAGAATCTTTATCGCCATTGCCGCAGCAGTTAGGAATCGAATTGTAAATGCACTTGCCGCTGTCGCATTTCTGCGCGGAACATGCTTTTTGCGGACAGTCAGCGCTTACTTTGCACTCCGCTTTCGCGCATGAGCTTATTACGAACACGGCAATCACAAGCAAAAGGAACAGTGTTGTTTTATTTTTGGTGTTAATCCCCTCTTTTGCAGAATTTTGGTTTAACTTATATAAAAAGATTGTGAATTGATAGTGTTAAAAGTCGATATTAAGAAAAGTTTATATAAACAAAAATTAACAAAATTAAAAAAGAGGTGAGATAATGTTATCAAGCTGCAATTATGACAAGACCAAGCTGCTGGCAAAAATTTCCAAGCTAATGGGTTTCATTGACAAGCACGCAGTTAAGGATGCTGAGAAAGACGGCCATCCGCTATGCGGCGAGGAGTACAAGGAGCTGAAGCAGGATTTGGAAAGGCATGCCGAGAAGCTCAGGGCGGCCATAGAAGGGCTGTCGAGAGAAGGAAAATACAATTAAACTATTTTAATTTTAGGAATTCTGGACAATTAATGTGAAAATGTGGGTGAAGATATAATATTAATTCTTAGCCTCCTAATCTTTTTTCAGAAAACCTTTTAAACAATTATCAAATATCCCGGTTCTTATTGGGCCTCTAGCTCAGCCTGGTTAGAGCGACGGTCTTATATGGCACCGCTCTAAGGCTCCTAAGCGAGCCGTAGGTCGAGGGTTCAAATCCCTTGAGGCCCATATTTTTCTAAAATTTTTAATTTCATCAAATAAAATCATTAAATTTAAAAAGCACATAAAAATCTAAACTTTTAAGCTCCCGTAGTGTAGTCCGGATTAAGGAAATCCACATATGTGGTTGTTCTTTGAGGATAACCAATCATTTCGGATTTTCGATCCGAAGACCTGGGTTCGAATTGATGAAAGACAAAATCTTTTATCATGGATGTCCCGGCGGGAGCATTTATTATTTTTATAATTACAGCCTAATATAAAACAAGAAAAACATTCTATCTTTTGTGCTTCCTTTTAAACTTCTTCTCGTATGCCTTGATGCCTTCCCTTATTAGCTTATAAGCCACCCTTCTGGTCATAAAACCCAGAACTTTCACCTTCTTGCCTTCAAGATTTTTGTAGGTTTCAAAAAATTCCCTGTATTCTTTTGTTGTATGCTCCGGCAGATCTTTCAAGTCTTTAATATTGGCGCATCTTGGGTCTTTAACATAAACACCTATTATCTTGTCATCCCGCTCGCCGGTGTCTATCATCCTCATCACGCCTATGGGCCTAAACAGGGCAATAGTCTGCGGCAGCACAACGCCATTGGTATAAACCAGTATGTCCAATGCGTCGCCGTCACCGCCATAAGTCTGGGGTATAAAGCCATAATCTCCCGGGTAATGAACTGCTGAATACACAAACCTGTCCAGCATCATAAGGCCATGCTCCTTGTCAATCTCATACTTGGTGCTGGATCCCTTGGAAATCTCGATAAGAACATTCACTTCCCTTGGAACATCTTCCCCTAGCTTAATGTCGTGCCATTGCCTAATCATTTCTAATCACCTTTTTTATGTAAATAGCACAATCATGTATCTGGTATATAAACTTTATTTATGCAGCGTGCAAAACACACGCAAATGGCAGGATTGACTGCAAAAATTCGGTAATCCGGCTTAATTTTTTCTTTCATAAACCTTTATAAACTCAATTTTATTCCTACTTACTAATGGCAAAAACTTATTCAGAGCTTGAGGCATGGGGGATTTTCGCAGGGGCCCTGGTTATCGGGGTAGTGCTGACAAGCGTATTCTGGGCATACATAACAGTCACTCCGGAAAAGAAAGCTATACAGGAGGAAATAAAGAATGCAACAGAAAGCTTCAACGCTGAGATTCCAACCAGCTTTATTGATTTCTGCAATGGAGTAGACGGGAAGTCCAGCTGGGACAGCAGCGGACTCAAACAGTGCACTGTGGATGAGCCTTCAGAGAAAAATTTAATAGTAATGAAATTATTATGCAGGAAGTTTAATTTGACTTTGAGTTACGGCTCATTCGGTGTTAAATGTGAAGGAAAAGGCTAGGGAAGAAATTCTTTGTGAAATCTGCAATAGCAAAATGATTGAACGGCACTGCAAGATTGTCTGCCTTAACTGCGGGTTTATGTGGGACTGCAGTGACCATTAATTTTCTGTAAAGGTTTAAATATACTGCATTTTTTATCGCCCCTATGCCACTGTCGCATAACCCGGTAGTGCGGCGGTCTCGAAACTTCGGGCTATGCATGAAGTCCGCGAAATCAGAAATTTCGAGCTAACCGCTTTCCGCAAGGATTTCCCGGTTCAAATCCGGGCGGTGGCGTTTTCAACAAAAGGGGCGGTTGATATACCAAATAAAAAATGTAATTTTTGCTGTTTATTTTTCCCAATCTTGTTATTAGTAGCGTGCAGCCAGAGTTTAACAGAAGAAGAATATCAGGATAACTCGATAACTGGGCAGGCAACTGCAACAGAAATTTTAAGGGCATGCAAATACCCAAGTGGCAGATTCTGCGAGGAAATGTGCTGCCAGACTGAAGAAAAATGCGGCGGCGGCTTTGTATATATGGTATGCGACCTGAAAACAGGGGAATGGGCTGATGAAACTTATTCGGACTCTGAATGCGCTTCCGAATGTGAAATATCCAAACTAGAAGAAGGAACTGAAGATAAAGTGGCAAAAGAAAATAAAACTGTTCAATCATGCCCTGAGGGGTGGAAATGCTTGAACAAATTTGAGAGAATATACAGAAATGCTGATTGCTCATTCGGAGAAACAGAAAAGTGCAGCACAGGATGCGTAAATGACACCTGTGCCAAGCTCTGCAGTCCGAACACGTTTAGCTGCAGAAATGATGTGCTAAGGAAATGCAATGAGGATGCCAACGACTGGATTTATTTTACGACTTGCGATTATGGGTGTGAAAACGAGCAGTGCCTGAATTCTTCGCTGCAAACAAATCAAACTCAAAATACAACACAGCCGGTCCAAAATGTATGCACTACTGCCTGCTTTTCGATAACAAACTTCCATTATGACGCAGAAGGAAATGACAATAATAATGAAAATGATGAATATGTAACTATTAAGAATAGCTGCTTATTTTCATGTGATTTAGCAGGTTGGGAAATCAGTGACGATGATTCCCACAAATACAGCTTTGCTGGCTTTGATTTAGGAAATGGCGGTTCATTTACCATTCATACCGGCGAAGGCACTGATACGGAATCTAAATTATATTGGAACAGAGGCTCTGCAGTTTGGAACAATGACGGCGACACACTATATTTAAAAAATCAGAGCGGTGAAACAATATTTTCCCATAGCTACCAATAAAATGCCAAAACAAACAATTTCATTATGCATGATAGTAAAGAACGAAGAGAAATACCTGGAGCAATGCCTTAATTCTGTTAAAAAGATTGTTGATGAAATAATAATTGTAGATACTGGCAGCACGGACAAAACAAAAGAAATAGCAAAAAAATTTAAAGCAAAAGTTTTTGATTTCAAATGGAGTGATAATTTTTCCGAGGCGAGAAATGAAAGCCTAAAGCACGCGACTAAATACTGGATTCTGGTTTTGGATGCTGATGAGTTCATTGACGAGAATGGTGCGGAAAAAATAAAAGAAGCAATTGGGCACAACGGCAAAATGTCCGGCTTCCAGCTTGAGCAGAGGTCTTACCTGGAGAATTATTTTGAAGGCGCTTATGAGAATAAATCAACCTTAGAGCAAGCCAGGAAATACCCTTTTTACATCTCAAATTTTCTTGCGCGCCTGTTCAGGAACGGGCTCGGCATTCATTTTAAGCACAGGGTGCATGAGCTGGCCGAGGATTCAATGAATGAAAAAAAACTTGAATTCAGAAAGGCCGATATTATAATTCATCACTTTGGGACGCTGAAGGAGAGGGGGCTGATAAGCAGCAAAGTTGACATGTATTCTAGAATGATACTGCATCAGTGTGAAGATTATCCTGATAATCCAAGATATTTATACCAAGCCGCAAGAATGTACCTCAGCAGGAATGACCTGCCAAACGCGCTGAAATTTTTTGAGAGGACGGCAGGAATTGACCCCCATTACAAGCTAGTATTTTCGGAGATAGCCAAAATCTACATGAGAATGAATGATGAAAATAAAGTTATTGAAAATTTTAGGAAAAGCGTGGAATTAAACCCCGACAATCCTTCGCCTGCAAACAATCTTGCTGTGGTTTATATGTCAACCGGCAATTTTGAAAGCGCAAAAAAAATTCTTGAAGAGCAATTGAAGAAAAACCCGGACAATGAGGCGCTAAAGTATAATTATGAAGAGTGCCTGAAAAATCTGAAAAAATAAATTTTTTATCTCCACTTAATCGAGCATCCGACCGCAGGAGTCAATTCAATCCCTACTTTTCTGTCATGCACGACTGCATCAACAGCATTTCTTAGGTCATTGGTCTTGACTGATTTTTCATCCCTGTAATTATCGTCAATCCTTCCGTGATATTTTAGCTTACGGTCTCCGCCAAAAACAAATGCTTCCGGAGTGCATTGCGCACCGTAAGCGGCGGCAGCCGCCTGTTTTTCATCCCTCAAGTACGTAAAATTTAAGCTTTGGGATTTGCTCATTTCCACCATCCTGTCAAAGCTGTCATCCGGATAGTTTACTTCATCATTTGAATTTATTCCGACAACCTGGACTCCCTTTATTCCAAACTCACTCTGTATGGTTTTAATTCTTTCAATATAAGCTCGGACATAAGGGCAGTGGTTGCACATAAAAACAATCACCAAAACTTTCTTCTTGAAATCTGCAAGCCTGTAAATTTTCCCATCAACAGCCGTCAGGCTGAAATCCGGGGCTTTGTCTCCGATTTTCAGCTTTAGATTCTGCGTGTTCATTTCCATAAAACCACCTTTGAAGAACAATAATTTCAGATTATTAAAAATTTGCGGTTTAAAATAAGTGCCGAAGGGGAGACTTGCACGCGGCAAGCATGCTCACTTGCCACAATTTGAACTCCCGACAGACACCTTATGAGAGTGTCACTCTAGTGCCCAATAAGTTATATCACCAGGCTGAGTTACTTCGGCATGAGTCAAAAGAATAATAGGGCTTTTAAAAAGCTTACTAATAAAACTCAAAGAAATTTTTTTATTTTATCGGCGTATTCTTTCATCTCGCCATCTTTGTATTTTGTGTGCGGCCACTTTATTTTCAGGCCGTCATTCTTGAACCTCGGGACTATGTGAATATGGGAATGAAACACAACTTGGCCGGCCTCTAGGCCGTTGCTCATAACCAAGTTAAAGCCCTGACAGCCTAGGCTCAAAGACAGGGCTTTTGCAACCTTTCTGGCCGCCTTTATAGCAGCTTCCGCATCTTCATCCTTCATATCGGACAAATCTTTTGAATGGTTTTTTGGGATTACCAGGCAGTGCCCCTTGTTTGCCGGCATTATGTCCAGGAAGCAAATTACTTTGCCATCTTCATAAATTTTAGCAGAAGGAATCTTTCCTTCAATTATTTTGCAGAATATGCAGTCTTCCATTCGTCAAAAATCACCAGCATTGATTGGTATATTGGTTCATTTATTTAAACATTGCGTGGTTTTTGACACTCAAAATTCCACTCAGTTTAGTTCAACATACAAAACATCATAAATAAGCAAGTGGAATTTTGTTGTTTTTAGATTGGGTAAAATTCTAATTTATCGCTTTTGGAATCAAGCAATGCAACAGTATACGGATAAACCTGAAATAGTGCTCCTGGATTGATAATCCTGGTTTTTCCTATTTTATCATCCCGTTTTGCATGAGTATGCCCAGTCAGGACATAATTATATTTATTGCTTTGGATTGCGTCGTTCAGAATTTTTGATTTTGTTCCGTGATAAGCATAGAATTTTTTTCCATCATGCGTGAATTCAATTTCATCTTTTATTTCGTCAAAATCAAGCTTTTTGCACATTTCCTTCAATCCTTCTTTTTCCCCGTCATTGTTGCCATAAACAAATTTCATTTTCAAATCCTTGAAATATTCAAGCATCGGGGGGCTTACTATATCTCCGCAGTGTACGACAAAATCAACATTTTTCTCTTTAAATAAGGCAACTGCTTTCTTAACTGCTTCTTCGTTTTCGTGAGTGTCTGAGATTATTCCTATCATAGATTCACGCAATATTTCAGAATATTTAAATTATTTCTACATAAAAAATGGACTGGCCGGGATTTGAACCCGGAGCCTAATGGGCTCTGTTTTTCAGAGTCACCCATGCCATGGGTGCGTTATGCCGGATTTAACTACCAGCCCATCCAATCCTAACGTGTGAGAAATTCTATTGTTTAAAAGATTTTCTTAAAAGTGGACTAGGGGTCTTAGTGTTTTGCCGCCAGCCTTACATCGCCTTCGTGCACTGTCTTGCGGCCGGCATGCTTGGATATCTGCGACGCTTTGGTGGATATCTTCAAAGCAATGTCTGTAAGAACCTCTGAGAATGTGTCGGTTGCATCGGCAGATACTCTCTTGGCTCCTGCTTTCATCAGAATCCTTGCAGCGCTTGCCTTTGGAATTATAGAAGTTTTCCTGCCCATTGTCCCCTATATCAAGGGAGAAAATTTAACAAAAACCCCTTAGCCTTTGTGATTAGCATTTTTTGCGGGAAGTTGTTTAAATAGTTTTCTATTTCATAGGTAAATCGCATATTTTAAATATTCAAACTATAAACAATCTGTATATGGATCCCTCATTAAAACAAACAGTCACAAAGTATGCCCTGCAAAACGCGGTCAAATACAATGGCAAGGCAAATCCTGGCGCAGTCATAGGGAGAGTTCTTGGCGAGAATCCTGAACTGAAGGAAAAGGCGCAGGAATTAAGCAGGGAAGTTGCAAAAATAATTTCTGAAATAAATAAATTAGGCTTGGAGAAGCAGGAAAAGAAGCTGCAGGAAATAGCCCCTGAACTTCTGGAGAAAAAAGAAAAGCCGGAAGAAAAAAATATTTTTGCATTTTTGGATATAAGAGATGGGGAAGATGTTGTCACGGCTTTTCCCCCGGAGCCGAGCAAATACCCGCATATCGGGCACGCCAAGGCAATAATTGTCAATTATGAACTGGCTAAGCATTACAACGGAAAATTTGTCCTGAGATTTGAAGATACAAATCCTGAGCTTGCAAAAGAAGAATTCTACAAGATTCATCTTGATAATTATGAATGGCTTGGGATAAAGCCTGACAAAGTTGACCATGCGTCAGACCACATGGAAGAGATGTACCAGTATGCCGAGAAGATAATCAGGGAAAATCATGCTTATATCTGCCTATGCAAACAGGAACAGATTAAAGAAATGAGAAAAGTTGGAATTGAGTGCGAGCACAGGTATTACCAGCCCGATAAAAACCTTGAGCTCTGGAAAGAGATGTTTGATGCAAAAGCCGGAAAAATGATTTTAAGGCTAAAGGGCCACATGCAGAGCCCGAATTCAACCTTAAGAGATCCTGCAATATTTAGGGTTATTGACGAGCCTCATCCTCGGCACAAGAAAAAATACAGAGTGTGGCCGATGTATGATTTTGAAAATTCCATAATGGACGGAATTGAAGGCGTGACCCACAGGCTGAGGAGCAAGGAATTTGAGCTGAGAAATGAGCTGCAGAGGCTGATACAAACGGTGGCAGGATTTCCTGAAACAAAAATTTACGAGTTTGCAAGATTCAACATGGAAGGGGTTGAGAGTTCCGGAAGAATAATAAGGGAAAAGGTCCAGAAAAAGCAGCTGATTGGATGGGATGACCCTTCGCTGACAACCCTGGTTGCCCTGAAGAGAAGGGGATTTTTGCCGGAAGCCATTAAAGACTTTGTTTTATCGACGGGATTGACCAAAAATGAATCTGTCCTGACCTGGGATGATTTGATTGTGCACAACAGGAGGCTGCTTGACAAGGAATGCAGCAGGTATTTCTTCGTTGAAAACCCAAAAGAAATCAAAATTGAAAATGCCCCTGAGCAGAATGTTGAATTAAAGCTGCATCCTGAATCAAAAGAAAGGGGCGTAAGAAAATTCAAAACGCACGATAAGTTTTATGTTACAGATAAAGATTTCAAGGAATTTAAGGAAGGAAAATTAATTCGATTAATGGATTGTTTGAATTTTAAAAAACAAAAAAATAAACTTGTTTTTGATTCAATTGAATATGAGAAATACAAATCACACGGCGATAAAATAATTCATTGGCTTCCTGTTTCGAAGGAATTAGTTAAAGTTGAAGTTTTGATGCCGGACAAGAAAGTTGCAAAAGGCTTGGCAGAGCCTTTAGTAAAAAATTTGAAAGTCGGCGATATTTTGCAGTTCAGCAGGTTTGGATTCTGCAAACTGGACTCAAAGGAAAAAGATAAATTGAAGTTTTGGTATACTCATGATTAAATTTTATGGTTAAAAAAAGAATTTGCCCGAAATGTAAAAGTAAGGATATTAAAGAAGATTTGTCTGCTTTGCAGGTTAATCAAAGATTTGCTCTGTCTAGGTTTGTGTGTAATAAGTGCGGCAATACCGGGATTTTCCCAGAAATTGATTAATTTACATTTAAAATAAGACGCCGCGGCTGGGATTCAACGAAAATCGAAGATTTTCGAGGTGCTCGAAAACTTATAGTTTTCGACATTCACCCAAGAGGTTTTAATCCATCAAAGGATTTGAACCCAGAGTGACTTGTGAGCGAGTTCGCAACGAGCTCACTCGCATGTCACTCCTTTCGGACAGGAGGTTCTTAGGCTCCCGCACTTCCAGATTATGCGACCGTGACAAAAGATTTATATACTTCGATGATTCAGTGTTTAATGGTTCTTAGGCTCCTGTACCGCTAGATTGTGCGGCTTTTTTCTTTTATTTTGAAAGTTTATATGGACTAGCTCCTTTATAAATCTCATGTGAAAATGTCCAGTGGGTTTTTTGTCCAGTGATACTCCGAAATATATGTTAAAAAATAAAATAGTAATAGTTCGGAAACAAAAAACTTATTAATAACAAAATAAAATATAAAATAATGACCAAATCAATAATAGTCAAATCGCAGGTAAAGGAACTGGCGAAGATAGACGGCAAGTCACTCAGCGTTGCGGAAGAGTTCTACACTGCCCTTGAAGAGAAAAACAAGCAGTTGGTTGCAGAAGCATGCAAGCGCGCAAAGTTAAACAGCAGAAACACGATTATGGCAAGGGATTTATAATCAAGAACTAAAATACTCATCTCTGTCTATTTTCTTGCTTATTTTATTTTCTAGCATGCTCAGCTTTCGCTGCCTCTTGGCTTTTTCCATGTGAAGAACCCTCATCCTGTGCTTAACCGCATCGAGAGAATCCGACATCTCCTTTATTCTATCGTTGTTCTCGCTCACTATCCTGTATTTTTCTTCCTTTTCGTTTTGGATTTCCTTTTCGAGCGAGATTATCCTGTCTCTCAAATCCTTAATCTGGCTGTCCTCCGGCCTGAAGAATTTTGAGTATTTTCTTTCCGTGTCAATTAAAGTATTAATTTTGCCCTTCAGCCTGTCAATGTCATTATAGCTGAGGCTCATCCTGATGATTGCTTTCTTCATTTTAGCGAGATGGGTTTTCACGTCATCCTCAGCCTTTTGCCTTTGTGAATGGGCTTTGCTTATCAGAAAAACGTGCCTTGCAAAATTCCCCATTGCTTTTGTGTTTTGCATTTTTAATTTATTTATTTTTAAGTTGATTATAACTTAACTTTTCAGGGAGGGAACCCTCTTGTCGCACTCTCTGTGAACCTGTCCGCCCTCCACCCACCCTGAGCCGTTGAACAATCAAGTGCAAGCGTGACCGATAAAATTATAAAAATTCTAAAAAATAAATTTACTTCTTGAACATCCCGAAAATGCCCTTTTTCTTTTGAGTATCATCATCCAGCGGAAAAGGCTCGTCCGGAAAATCCAAATCCGGCATCGGGGCTGGCTGCATCGGAGGAAGCTGCATGCCAAAATCAGTGCTTGGCGGCGCCAGATTAGTCGGGGACACTGGCGGAGAAATTGTCGGCGCCATCTGGAAATTCGACTGGGGCATCTGCTGAAATGAAGGCGGTGCCATTGAGCCCATTGTCTGGGGCCTCTGCATTGAAGTATCGGGCTTCCATTCCGGCTTTGGGAATGATTTTGGCTCGGGCTTGGGCTTGAACATCGGAGCCGCGTCCTCTTTCGGAAATGACGGTTCTTCTCTTTCCGTGCTGCCCATCTTTTCCTTCACGAGCTCAACTATTGCAACCATTCCCTCTGCAATCGTCTTATTTTGGTCAATTAATTTATCGAGCTTTGAAATTATATTCTCGTGCTTTTTTGCCTCTGCCTCATAGCCTTTGTCCTCAAGCTTCATCTGCTCCGCTGCTGCGCCGAACACCTCAAGCATTCCGCCTACCGTGTCTGCCAACCTGTGAACAGCCTCGTAAAGCTCCTTGGGAGAAACATCCTTCCTGTCCTGAATAGTCTCCAACTCTTTCTTTAAGTCAGAAATATTCTTGTATGAAACAAAGCCATCATCCTCTTCAGCCATCCCAATCAACCTCTTTTTTTACTTATACTCGCAGACAAAAATAATTGAACAATAGTTGTCCGTTCGTAATAAGCAAAGAACATCATCAATTGCTCAATCTTTTTGTGTTCTTTGCTATAACCAGCCCTATTATGCAGAAATAAAAATAATGGTATATAAAGATTTCTATTTGTGAAAATAAATTAATTGTCATTACTTAACAAAGGTAAAAATAGAAAGGTTTAAAAATGTGATGTTATTAATTGGATTTAAGTAGATTTAAGTGGATTCAACAATTAATACTGGGTGGTTTGAAGCAAAAGAATTACAAGGAGTTAGATGGCTAGTTCCATTTATTTATCCATTATTACATCAAGCAACCAGACCAAAAGATCAAGATTTGCTTGATAAGGTAGGTTTATCCTCTGGTGAAGATGTTTTATTCTTTGCAGGATATCACGGAGATTGGCCATATGCATTGTCAAGAGCTGGATGTAATGTTACTTACATTGATTTATCGGATGGCCTAGTTGAGTTAGTTAGGAGGAATGGAAGAGGTAGAAATTTTGTAGAAATTTTTGCAGCAGATGGTGGTCAGCATCCAAATATGGCAGCAGCGTATGATTGGAGCATGTCTTTTGAGCCCCTACCAATGAGGGACACTGATAGTTTACATCGCGCTTTAGAAAGATCTCTTCTGAATAGAAAAGGTGGAAAAATTGTTGTCAGACCCAAAACAGAGGGCCTAATAATTCCAATTGTTGAATCTTTTGCTGCAGAGAAAGGAGCGGAATATAGATTAGATAGGATTAATATATCTGCTAAAAGGAAATATGGTTTAAGTGTTGAATCAATTCCTCACACCGTTCTTACCGTTGAAACTAATGATGAATTAAGAAGAGAAGCTTCTTTTAGATATTGCCCTTAAGGATAAAGGTTCATTGCCAATGAAAACTTTTTATTCGGCTTTCAAAACAATCAAAACTCCTTCAGAAAATTCACCAGCTCGTTTGCCTCTTCAAACTCCATAAATTCTTTTTTTGTAAGCGAAGGTATATTCTTCGGCTTTTTCTTGTTGAAAATGACAAGATTGTCCGCTTCCAGCAATTTAGACAGTGACTGCATCTGCGGGTTCACTTTGTCGCTGACTTCAGTCAGGATTATTTCACTGCCTTTCCTTGCAATGATGTCAAAAGGCGTTTTTTTCGTATCAGCTGCGTCAAATCCCAGCTCAACATATTTTTTTGAAACTGCCGTCTCAAATTTTCCGTGCGGAGAGCTTTGCTGTGAAAATATGTTTACTTCGTTGAAAACCTGATGACCGAAAAGGTCATAAAGCTTTTTTGCGCGGTTGATTGTTATTTCAGAATTTTCATTCTCGTATTTGACAATCATCCTGCTCGTGACGCCGATTTTTTTTGACAAGGAGTTTAATGAATATCCGAGCTCCTCCCTTTTCTCCTTCAGCTTTTTGCCGACGACAGACGCAGTCAGGCCCGCCTGGCTTCTTTTCAGGAAAGGGAATTTATTGCTGACACAGTTCAGGAAAGTGCCGTAATTGAGGGTATAAATGTCAAATCTCAAATAAACAATGTTGTCATCCAGCATGTCCCCGGCCTTTTCAGCCAGAATCAAAGGGGAGGCCTCTATGTAAGAAGCGATTGACATCATTTCTTCCGCATATTCCCTTGTGATGGAATTTGCGTCTTCAAGAACCTTGATTAAGAGAATCTGCTCGTTTCTGCGCGCAAGAATGTCGAAGCACGTCCTTGTCAGGTTTTTTATCGTGAATCCTCTCTTGAGCAGGAAAATGTTCAGCTTATCCAGAAGGTTTTGCTTCATAAACCGGTAAAAGGAATAATGATTTAAAAATGTTTGTTATACGCAATTATTATTCGTAGGCACACTCAAAAATACCTCATTTTTATTTTTTATTCTCCCAACACCCTGATAGCCTCTCGTTGCACTTTCAGTGTTAATTCTTTTATGTTCTTTAATTGCTGCAAGTCAATGCTTGTTTCAACGCCATAAGTTGAAAGTTCCCTGCTTTCTCTTACAGTGGGATTAGCAATGTTCTTTTCAACGTCAAGAGTGTCAAATTGCGTAACCAAGTCTTTATCAAAGTCCAGTTTCTTATCGTTTATTAAAGTAAGAAGAACAGTTACAGTGCAGGCTTGATTTCGAGATGAATAGCCATATTTTGCAAGAATTGCCAAAAAGCAATGATAAATAGCATAAAAGCCAACGTTAAACGCCCAGTCATATATCTTTAGCCTTTCAAGAGTTTGCACTATTCCATAATTATATTCAGATTTCTTAATGTGATTTTGCGCCAAATCAGGCTTTGTTTTTACCAGCCTTTTTGGATCTTTCAGGCACCATTTCAAATGCTCATCTATTTGCGGCATTTTCTTACCACCTCAGCATATTTTTCAGGATTATGGAATACGAGGCTTTCAGAAAGTATACTGTAAAAAATTTTGTCTTCCTTATTCAGCAAAATATCCTTTTCAGCTATATCCACATATCTTATTGGCTTTTCAACTAGTTCAGATTTTCTTATTTCATCTTTTATTTTTTTAATGTCCTTGGATTTTTCAGCACTATACATAAGTAAAACATCTATATCGTTAAAATCCTTGGAGTTTATAGATGAGCCAAAAACCAAGCCCATTTCAATGCGACCCTTAAATTTGTCCAGGCTATGAGATAAAACACTTAACCATTTAGGAAACTCTTGGTCTTCCAAACTTAATATATATTCCATAAGTTTTATAGCCAGCTTGTTACTATATTCATAAGAAAAAAAGGCAGAGTTTCCTATCTCCTCCTTAATCAATAGTTTTTTACCTGCTAAAATGTTACATAACTTATTCGCATGGGCATGATTAATATTTAGTATCCTAGCCAATTGCCTGGCGTTATACCTGTCCCTGTAATGCTTAAACAGGTATTTAGCTATCTGAATTTCAATCTTTGTGAATTGTATGTTATTAACAGCCATGTGTATGCTAAAAACATACATAATATATAAACTTTACGGTTTTAACACCGGCTATCACGTAAGTTATACAAAAAACAAAATTATAAATACTAATAACTATATCAGTTAAACATGATTGTAACAATTTCCGGAAAAGCCGGCTCGGGAAAAAGCACGGTTGCCAAACTGCTTTCTGAAAAACTAAAGCTGAAGCATTATTCCATAGGTGACTTGATGAGGGCGATGGCCTCTGACAGGGGAATCAGCCTGATTGAGCTGAACAAGCTCGCTGAAAAAGACAAGTCGATTGATTTTGAATTGGATGAAAGGCTAAAATCACTTGGAAAAACAAAAGATAAGTTTGTCGTTGACGGCAGGCTGGCTGCTTTCTTTATTCCAAATGCGCAGGTCAGGGTTTTTCTTGACACCGACGATAACGTAAGGGCTGAAAGGATCCTTAAGGACAAAAGGGAGCATGAGCAAAGCAGGAACCTGAATGAAATGGTAAAAAAAATACAGGAAAGGGAAAAGAGCGAGAAGAAAAGGTACCAGCAGTACTACGGAGTCGATTATCTGGATAAAAAGCTGTATAATTTATTTATTGACACCACTAAATTAAATCCGAATGGTGTTGTCGAAAAAATAGTTGAGTTCGTTGAGACAAAAGATTAAAGAACTTTAAAAAATCAATTATTTGTTCAATTTCATTCAAAGTTCTCTAAGAGAATTTTGACAATTCGATATTTTCTAAAATTCTCATTAGAAATCTTTATAAATAATCCGCTTGTTCTAAAATTTGGTTTTTATGGCAGCAGTTAAACATCATGATTTTGTGGAAATAGAATATACCGGCACAATCAAGGAGGATGGTTCTATATTTGACACCACGGATGAAAAAACTGCGAAAGAGCACGGATCCTATGACAAGAAGGCTGATTATTCTCCTGTGATTATCTGCATAGGCGAGCATAATGTCCTGAAATCGCTTGATGAAAAGATGATTGGCAAGGAAGCCGGCAGAGAATATACGTTTGATCTCGGCCCAGAAGAGGCTTTCGGGAGAAAAGATGCAAAATTAATCCAGATGATTCCTTCAAGCAAGTTCAGGCAGCAGAAAATTCAGCCTGTGCCTGGGCTGCAGCTGAACATAGACGGGATGTTTGGCATTGTGAGGACCGTAAGCGGTGGAAGGTGCTATGTTGATTTTAACCATCCTTTAGCTGGAAAAAACATAGTTTACAAGGTCAAGATAAACCGGATTGTTGAAGACAGCAAGGAAAAATTAAATTCGCTGTTGAGGCTTCATTTGCAGATGAAAGATGCAAATATAGAGTTGAATGGCGATAGTGCCAAAATAGAAACAAAATCAGAGCTTCCCAAGCCGGTCCAGGAAGAATTCAGGAAAATTGCCAGTCACACCGTTCCGGAAGTGAAAAACATTGAGTTCAGTAAAAAAGCTTAAATAGGAGTTATGAACATTGTTTAACCATTCTTGAATAATAAATAAAAATTGGTGATTTGGTGGACAGCATAATAAAGGCAGCAACAGAGGCCGAGATGCACAATGATAATCCTAAGCTCCTGGCTGTGGACAGGAAAGAGCTTCATAAGAATGACAAGGATATACAAACTATAGACGCCGAGCTGGAGCAGCTTCTTGCAAGGCAGCGCGCAACCATAAAGGTTGTCGGATGCGGCGGCGGGGGCAACAACACTGTCAACAGGATGTCTGAAGTCGGCATTGTGGGAGTTGAAACAATCGCCGTCAACACGGATGCCCAAGACCTTCTTTATACAACTGCTAACAAAAAAATTCTGATAGGAAGAGAGCTGACCAAGGGGCTTGGAGCGGGCTCTGAGCCAAGATTAGGCGAAGAGGCTGCAAAGGAGAATGAGTCTGAAATCAAGAAAGCTCTTGCCAACTGCGACATGGTTTTTGTCACTTGCGGGCTTGGAGGCGGAACGGGAACTGGCTCAGCTCCGGTTGTGTGTGAGATTGCCAAGAAGATGGGCGCTTTGACTGTAGGAGTCGTTACGATGCCTTTCTCCATGGAAGGCCATAGAAGATATGAAAATGCAGTTGTAGGGCTTGAAAAGATGGAGCAGATGGCTGACACTTTGATTGTTATTCCTAATGATAAATTGCTTGAACTAGCGCCTGAATTGCCGCTGCATACTGCCTTTAAGGTTGCCGATGAAATATTGACCAATGCTGTCAAAGGCATTGCGGAACTGGTTACAAAAGCGGGGCTTGTTAATCTTGATTTTGCTGATATTCGCGCTGTTATGAAAGGCGGCGGAGTCGCACTGATAGGAGTTGGAGAATCCGATACTGAAAACCGCGCAGTTGAAGCTGTTGAGAAAGCAATTACCAATCCTTTGCTTGATGTTGACATTTCAGGCGCAAACGGCGCCTTGATTAACGTAATCGGCGGGGAAGACATGACGCTTGATGAAGCAAGAAAAGTTGTTGAAACGATTACCGAGAAATTAGATGAAGATGCCCGTGTGATTTGGGGGGCGCAGATTTACAAGGACATGGAAAAGACTATTAGAACAATGCTGATTGTAACCGGCGTTAAATCATCACAGATATTCGGTTCTGACAAGAAAAAATCAGCTGACAAGAAGAAAAAAGAGATTGAGCAGCATCTTGGGATTGAGTTCCTGGATTGAATAAACTTTTTCAAAATATTTATAAACTTTAAAATTACTCCTTGAATTATGACAAAACAAATTTTTATTAATCTTCCGGTAAAAGACCTTGAGAAAACAATAGAATTCTTCACAAAGCTTGGATTCAAGTTCAATCCGCAATTTACAGATGAGAATGCAACGTGCATGATTATCGGGGAAAATATTTTTGCAATGCTTTTGGTTGAGAAATTCTTTAAATCATTCATCAGCAAGGAGATTGCCGATGCAAAGAAAACTACAGAAGTTCTTTTAGGCCTGCAAGTTGAGAGCAAAAAAGAAGTTGATGAGATGGTAAATAAGGCAATCAAAGCCGGAGGCATTGAGTCAAAAGAAGCGCAAGAGCACGGGTGGATGTACAGCAGGAGCTTTGAAGACTTTGACGGGCATATTTGGGAATTTTTTCACATGGATCTGAACAAGATGCCGGAAGAAATGAAGAATAAAAAATAATTAAAAATATTAAAAAACAAATAAAGGACCATAATTCTTAGAGTGATTTAACTCCTTTGCGAGCAGCATCTTAGTTCATCTGCAGGCCATCAATCGGGCTTTTTGTGCCAACCATTTTTGGAGAGGCGATATGAAGATAAACCATTGTCGTCTCCGCACTGCTGTGCCCGAGCAATGACTGGACTTCTGAAACGCTGCTTCCGTTTTCTATTAAATGTGTTGAAAAGCTGTGCCTTAAAGTGTGCGGATGGGCACGCTTGGATATTTTCGCATTCTTCACAGCATTTTTAATTATAGCTCTTACTGATGCTGTGGTGAGATGCCCATTGAATCCTCTAAAGATATAAGAATCTGAAGATGCACATTCTTTTGTAATGTGATCCTTTAATTCATCCTTTAAACTCTCTGCTATGATGAACATCCTGTCCTTGTTGCCCTTGCCATGCCTCACCCACCCATAGCCTTTTTCTATTTCCAGATGTTCCGGCTTGAGATGAACAAGCTCATTTGCTCTCAATCCGGCAGAATAGAGCAGCTTTGCCATAAGTTTGTGCTTTGGATTGATTATAGAATTTATTAACATTGCAACTTCTTCTTTGGTTAAAACTATGGGCAGTGATTTTGGAGTTTTTGAGTATCTTATATTTATCATTAAGCGCTTATGCAAAACACTGCCATAAAAAAATTTCAATGCGTTTAAGTTTACATTAATTGTATTGCCGCATGCCCCTTTCTCAATCATCAGGTCGAGATAGGATTTAATATCGGCTTTCTTGATTTCATGCGGCTCCTTTCTGCACCAATTGAAGAACTTTCTGACACATTGCCTATAAGTCCTTATTGTTTTGTGGCTTAATCCCCTTCTCAGCGCTTCTTTTCTTATCAATTCTGAAATATCCATTTTAATCAAATTAATCCATGATTCATCTGAGGTTTATATATTTCACGCGAGAATGTCCAGTGTCCAGTGGTTATTTTCGATATGGAAAAGAAACAAGTTCACCTTCCATGCAAAATTCCCAGCCGCTATTGATACCAAGTTCTGCCCTTTCAGTTCTAACATCTTATTCGGTATTATGCCCATTCTTTATCTTCCGCCAATTTCTCAGTTTCATAACCTCAAATGTTCTTTTGGACAGTCAGGAAATTAATTGAGCTTCCCATTCCATAGAAAACTTCATTGATTTCCTTCCTTTAGGGAGATTAAAAACATTTGAGGTGATTTAAATGAAACAAAACGAAATATGGCTGGAAAGAAAAGAATTGCTGGACAAGCTCCAGAATGATGTCCGCGATTTAATGAAATGGCGCATTCCATGGTACGAGAAATGCGGCTACTGGGAAGCCATGTATGGCCATTTTTTAAGAAAGATTAGTCAGCAGGATAAAGAGCTTCAGGAAAAACTCAATTCCTGATTTCTTTTCCTTATCTGCCAGTCATAACGGATTTTTGTCTTATGGGCCTTGAAATTCCAGAGAATTAAGCCTTATAACCATAAAATCTAAGGAGTTTAGGTTATATACTGTTATATTGAATTATTACTCGGCATTTTTTCCTTTATTTCTTTCAAGATAAGTTTCACTTAAACCATTTTGCAGCAGCAATAACGGCAGGCAAACACGGATTTCTTGGTGAAATCCTGCTCA
>Ga0209211_10002468_pt1 | contig 31887 bp, 19 predicted proteins | sample RifGroA2_FD_183992 | JGI IMG/M metagenome (GOLD analysis project Ga0209211, IMG submission 183992) | Groundwater microbial communities from Rifle, Colorado, USA - Groundwater A2 (SPAdes) (version 2) | ecosystem: Environmental > Aquatic > Deep subsurface > Groundwater | place: Rifle, Colorado...
AACGTTGTATTGACGTTCCTCTTTATCACCCCTATAATGAATTTTCGAAATACGTCGCGGGGCAGGCTTTTCGCAGCACCGCGGCGAGAGTTCCAAACATACGACGCGGGGCAATTCAAGACGGGAGGCCGGCAGGGCCGACCGCTTGATAGCACCGCGCCAATTCGGCGCGGGGTGGAGCAGTCCGGTAGCTCGTTGGGCTCGGTCGTAGGATTGACATATGAACACAAAGCTCAAGGGTGACATCGCAGAACAGGCGGCCATCCTTCAGGCGTTGAAGCAAGGGTGGGGGGTTCTTAGACCTGTCGGTGACAGGTTGCCCTACGATTTGGTCTTTGACGTACAAGGAAAGCTTATTAGAGTTCAGGTTAAATGCGCTTGGTTTGATGATCAACGCGGTAATTACGTGGTTGATAACCGGCGGACCAAAACTAATAGGCGCTTCATGGTGCGTGAAGCTTATAAGCCTTCAGATTTTGATTTTGCGCTGGCTTATATTGAAAAACTAAACCTGTTTTATGTTTTACCCGTGAATGTGTTCCTTGGTTATGCCAGTGAAATTCATCTGGTTGAAACCAAGAAGCGTCAGAGAAAGCCGCGTTCAGCAGAATATCGCGAAGCGTGGCATTTAATTCTACAGTGGGCTGCACGCGAGGAAACTTGCGTGAGATTACCTGTCAAAGTCGGGGAAGCCGTTGAGCTGGTGATCCCGAGCCAAGTTCCTGGAGCCGCAAGGCCGAAGGAAAAGGTGTAGAGACTAGACGGCAGGCACCCGAAGCAATTCAGTTCGCAGGGTGAAGGGATAGTCCAGACTACAAATCCACTGTTTCCCAGTGGAGCAGCGAAAGCTGTAGTGGTAAGCATAACCCAAAGGTCGCAGGTTCAAATCCTGCCCCCGCTACCATCTTTATTGGAAGAGAAGGCTTTGGTAGGCGATACCAACCTACCAAGGCCTTTTTTTCTTGCGGAATGACTTTGACGACGCCGATGTAACGGCGAATGAAGGCCTTCTTCTCGTTCACCGGCGCTTCTTCGGTGAAAATCTGGTCGAAGTCCTGAATTCCTCCCAAAATCTGCCGGAAGGCCTTTTCCAGGTCAATTTCAGGTTTTGAATTCCCCTTAAGCCGTTTGATCTCACTTTCAAGCCTGGCCTTTTCGCGGCTAAGCTCCGAAAGTTTCCGGTTCAGGATTTCTTTGTGTTCGGGATCAACCGTATCCAGCAAGATATCGATCTTTTTATGGATGTCTTTGATAGCTTGTTCCATGGTCTTGATTTCTCCGCCGTGGTCCTTGTATTGCTCGCCTAATTCCGATTTGATTTCAGTTAGCACATCGTCATAGGGACTTTCCTCAAGCAGCCGTTTCTGGATTCCTTTTTCAACGTAATCCTCAATCCGGTGGCTTGTAAAAGAGTAATTCGTGCAAACCGCATTGCCGCGAGTCCAATATCCCCCGCAGGTGTAGGTGAAAGTCCTTGTTCCCTTAGAGTTGGTCTTCTTGGTCCCGTAATACGGATGCCCGCATTTTTCGCAGCGGATAAGACCGGTTAAGAGATAAGTGGACTTGCTGATCCGTCCCCGGTACTGGCTCCGGCATTGTTCTTTATTGGCGCGTTTCGCTTGCGCGGTTTCCCATAATTCTTTCGTGATAAGCGCAGGATAGGCGTTTTCTTTCACAAACCATTCGGATTCCGGATTGTAGGCTACCTTGTCTTGTTCCATCCTTGGCCTTTTTTCAGCCTGGCCGTTCTTCACATAATGAAATTTGCTAAGCGTTCTACGGTTCCAGACATAAGCGCCGTAGTAGACCGGGTTCAGCAGAATGGCTCGAATGCATGAAGCTGTCCACGTTCCTCCGCGCGGCGCATGAATTCCTTCCTGATTGAAGGTCTCCGCAATATTCCGGTAGCCCATATCTTTGTGGACGTAGCTGTCAAAAATGCGCCGGACAATGCTGAGCTTGTCCTCCGCATCAAGCGCAAGCGTCGATTTACCGTTCTCGCCAATGATCCGCTTGTAACCGAAGGGAATAGGTCCGCCCAGAAACCGGCCTTCTCTCGCGCTTGTCACTTGGCCACGGATCGTATCCCGCGAAAGACTTTTAAGATAGAGATTGGCGTTAAACTGAAATACTGGCCGCAGGATTTCATCAACGTCATCCCCCTTGAGGTTCTCTTTGACGTAAAGGACATCCACTCCGGCTTTTCTCAAAAGGTAGAGGTAATAACCGACTTCGGTATTGTCTCCACGGCTGAAACGTGCGACATCATAGACAATAATAAAATCAAACGATTTTGGTTTGCTTTGCGCCGCCCGAATCAATTGCTGAAACTGACTTCGATTCTCCGAAAAGGCGCCGGAGATAGCGTCATCGGCGTACCAGCCGGTAAGCTCAAACCCTTCCCGGTTCGCAAAAGAAAGAATTTCTCTTTTCTGATCTTCGAGGGATTGCTCCTGCTTGTCTGTTGACCGTCTTAGATATCCAACTGCTTTTTTCATGAAGGGAGGCCTCCTTTCAAACGAGGTCTGCATGATACACCCCGGGCCCGAGGAATTAAAGTCCTTCGTCTTTGCTTTTTTATCAGCCAATGCCGGATAAGCCAACGTGCCAGGATCTTGGTGGCTTCCTTCTGAACATGGACGGGCGGTGCCGAATTCATTTCAAAGTCTTCAATCGACAAATCATCGTTCAGGTGCAGCACCTCCTTGATTTAAACGTTTCAATCGCGCTTCTTCCTCAAATCGCCGGTACTCTTCCTCCCCCGCGCGCATTCCATCCACGTCTTCATCGTCATCATCAACGGGAGGGTCACAACGGTCCTCCTCCCTCGGATCAAAGAACAGAGAGCCGCCGAGTGCTCGCCTTTCGAGATAAATTCTATCGCGGGAAGAATTCAGCAACAGGACTCCGTAGCGCATAGGGTCAAAGCTCTCCATCGTGGTAAAATAAATCCGCTTCCAGCCACCAGCTTGCTTCATCAGCCAGTTTTGGTCAGACTCCTTGCCCGCAATGTAGAGGATATTACCTTCCGGGTAATGCTTGATGCACATCTCGTCGAAAGCGCGTTCGTAATAGCGCTTGTTCTTGAGACTCAATTCCACTTCAACGATAAACCGGTGCTTCTCATTCCAGACAATGCCGTCCGGCACCTTTTTTCTCACATTCGCGCTCTTGAGCACCCTCTCCGGAGTCCAGTTTTTGGAATCGAGCAGTTTTTCAAAGATGATTCTTACGTCGGTTACCGTTGCGTCATGCTCCCAGGTCTTGTCATTGAGCTCCTTCAAAGCCCCAAGACCGCCTGAAAGGTTCTTGCGCCGCAAAAGACTCACCCCCCGTGAAGTAGCCACATACAGCCGCTTTGCGTCTACCCGCAGCGTCACGGCCTTCAAAAGGTCAGCCTTCACCAGCGTCCGCACCCGCTTCATCGGAACCTGCAAGATATTCCGGCTCTCCGGAAAAAACATCCTTGAGATCTGAAACAGAGTCATAAACTTCTGCTCCAAACACATCTTTAAAATCCCAAGATCACGATCAGTAACAAACAACACTGCCTCCTTCCAGCCGCTTGCCGATACCCAGGGCCTGCTTCCGACTCCAATCCCGAAAAATTCCTATGTCGAGGGAGTGGAGTCGGAAGCGTGTATAGGCCCACACTGGCAAGCGGCGATTAAACTTACAAAAAGAAAGGGCAGCAACACGACTTTCCAGACTGACTTTCTGGGGGTAATTGTAGAATCTAAAAACTCTGTAGACCCTTATTGACCACCTAAAAATCGATTTGCTTCCGTTCATTTGCACTCCTTTTCAGGACAACCGCTACCACTTGATGACACACGTTGCCCTCATACGTATTGGGCAAAATCAGGGGGGCTGTTCACGGTTTGTGTACGTTTTCCCTTCGCAAAATATTTAAGTTACCCATGGCTTTAGCGCCAAAATAGCCCCAGATTTGGACTGGGCTTTGATTTTTAATGGGCTCTCATGGGAGGGCGGTTTACGACAGGGGCGTTCACACTTACTGAACATTTCTAAGTTCAAAATAAATTTTTCAGGCAGGTATTAAGGGCCTATTTTTGACTCAAAAGTCTCTCTAGGGATTTTTTATAGGGTAAGAACACCAGAAAATGAGGGACAAGAGCAAGGACCCAAGCTCTTAACACTTATTAACAAGTGTATAGATTTAGGGCCAGTCACCATAGCCCTGAAGTTGTCCAAAATTGCTGAGAAATCAGGGGTTTTGAGGTAAAATACCGAAACTATGGCTAATGAAGCGGATACCTGTCGAAAATACGTTTTACCAAGGCTTTATGCGGCTCAATGGACGGATGATCAAATATCCGAGCAGAAATATTTCACGGATGGCCGGATTCTGATTTTTCGCAGCCAGTGTAAGCGAAAGAAAGGTAAGAAAGCCGATTATATTCTGAAATACCGCCGTGACTTCCCAATCGCTGTTGTTGAAGCAAAGGCCGATTACAAGAAACCCGGCGATGGTATCCAACAAGCCAAAGAATATGCCGAGATTCTGGGCCTTAAGTTCGCTTACTCGACAAACGGAAAAGGAATTGTTGAATTTGATTACACCACGGGCCGGGAAACGGAACTAGCCGATTTCCCAACGCCTGAAGTTCTTTGGCAGAGATACCGGGAAATAGAGAAAATTGTCTCCGACGAAATAGCAGGTAAAGTTCTTACTCCCTGCTATTACAATCCCGAAAAGGAACTCCGTTACTACCAACAAATCGCGATCAATCGTGCGGTCGCTAATATTTTGAAAGGCCAACGCCGGGTTCTCCTTACGATGGCAACGGGAACCGGTAAAACCGATGTTGCGTTTCAAATCGCATGGAAGCTTTGGAATGCCCGCTGGAACAGCAAGGGCGAATCGCGTAAGCCGCGCATTCTTTTCCTCTCTGACCGGTCCATTCTCGTCGATGACCCGAAAGACAAAACTTTTATTCCATTTGCCGATGCCCGACACAAAATCGAAGGCGAAGCAATCAAAAGCCGGGAAATGTATTTTTCTCTTTATCATGCGATTGCAGAAGATGAACGGCGGCCCGGCCTTTACAAGGAATATGCGCCGGATTTTTTTGATTTGATCATTATCGATGAGTGTCATCGGGGCAGCGCATCGGATGAAAGCAATTGGCGGCAGATCCTCGAATATTTCCACCCAGCCTATCAACTCGGCATGACGGCAACCCCTTTGCGAGAGGATAACAGAGACAGCTATCTTTATTTTGGCAATCCCATTTACACCTACAGTTTGAAACAGGGAATCGATGACGGTTTTCTCGCGCCTTACAAGGTTCATCGTGTCATTACTGAGGTAGATGCTGCCGGTTGGAGGCCCGAACCTGGCCAACTTGATCGGTTGGGCCGGGAAATTCCAGACGGTGAATATGGAACCAGAGATTTTGGCCGGACGCTGGCCTATCGGCCTCGGAGTGAAGCGGTAGCCCAGCACCTTACCGATTTCCTGAAAAAGTCAGATCGTTTCGCCAAAACGATCGTCTTTTGTGAGGACCAGGAAGAAGCAGACGAAATGAGGCGGCTGCTTGGCAATCTTAACCAGGATTTGGTTAAAGAACATCCCGATTATGTTTGTCGTGTGGTTTCAGAAGAAGGCGATTTGGGGCGAGGGCACTTAGGCCGCTTTCAGGAACCTGATCGCGAGACCCCTGTGATTGTGACAACAAGTAAGCTCCTCACGACAGGTGTAGATATCCCGACCTGCAAGAATATTGTGATTTATCGGGTCATTAATTCCATGACAGATTTTAAACAAATCATAGGCCGGGGCACGCGAGTCCGCGCTGATCGAGGAAAATTGTTTTTTAATATTCTCGACTATACCGGCAGCGCCACCCGTCTTTTTGCCGATCCTGATTTTGACGGCGAGCCAGCTCTTCTTACACAAGAAGAAATAGACGACAAGGGCAAAACAAAACCTGGCACAGAAAAAGTACTGGTGGAAGAAAACGAAAAGGAGTTTGCGCAGACCGGTTATGAACAAGGTACGGTTTGTGGTATTACTTCCGCGGGGGCGGGATCCAGCGAAGGATCGAGCGGCCAAAGAAAATATTATGTAGACACAGGTAGCCGCGTAAAGATTTTAGTGGATTATGAGCAAAATCTGGACGCGGATGGGAACAAGCTCCAGGTAGTGAAATACACGGATTATACGGCAGAAAAAGTCCGGGCCATGTTTCCGTCAGCGGCGACGCTTTTATCCAAATGGCAATCTGCCGAAGAAAGAAATCTTATTACCCAGGAATTGGAGGAGCGTGGAATCTCTTTTGACGAACTTGCGGAAGTTACTGGATACAAAGACGCTGATCCTTTTGACCTGCTTTGCAATGTTGCTTTCAATGCCCCTTTGAGAACACGGCGCGAACGAGCTGAACGTCTAAAAAAGGGCAAGCTGGATTTCTTTGATTATTTTTCCCCCGAAGCCCGCGAAGTCCTCAATGAAATCCTGGATAAATACATCGAGCATAGCGTCACCCAATTCAAAGTTCCTGAAATTCTCAAAGTTGATCCCATTTCCCGCCACGGCAACACCATGGAAATTGCCGCCCTTTTTGGAGGTGCTGAAAAGCTCAAGCAAGCCCTCCAGAAGATGCAGAATCTCCTTTATTCTTCACAAGATACATAATACTTACAAAAAATGTAAGTATTATGTTTGACATGCCTATATTTGTCTTGTATAATTCTTACAGGAAATGGAAGGATTATGATATGTGGACAAATCCAACTAACGATAAAGAAAAACAGCTCACCCTTATAGCAGCCAATACGGGCGGTTACTTTACTGCCAAACAAGCTATCCAGACGGGATACAGCTACCGGCTCCAGCATTATCATAAGGAGCAGGGGCATTGGGATGAAATTGACCGTGGTGTTTTTCGTCTAGCTCATTACCCTGATTCTCCCCATGAAGACCTGATCCGATGGTCTCTTTGGAGCAGGGATCGTGACGACAAACCTCAAGCCGTCATTTCACACGAAACTGCTCTTACTGTCCACGAATCAGGAGATACGATGCCGGGCAAAGTTCATCTTACAGTGCCGCCCGGATTTAGAAAAGATCCTCCAGGAGGTTGCGTTCTTCACCAAGCCTCGCTCGGCCCTGATGTAATAGAAAAACACAATGGATTTTTTGTCACGAATCCCATACAGACCCTCATTGATGTCGCTGAAGGAAATATGAGCGCGGATTATCTTGAGAGTGCGATTCGTGACATGTATGCCAAAGGACTGATCAGACTTATCGACCTTCAAAATGTTCAGATGAGTGCTCAGGCCAAAGAAAAAATCAAAGTGGTATTGCAAAATATTCAAAGGAATCCTTTTCTTTATGCCCCCAATTCCGCAGCAATATAAAACAGCCAATGCATTCAGGCGAGCGCTTGAAGATCGACTGAAGAATATTTCAAGAGTGGAAGCCACGGCTCTTGACCGGGTTAGAAAACGGGTAGCCTTTGATCGTATATTGGCGAGACTCTTCAATGAGCCAAATCCAAAATGGCTGCTTAAGGGCGGTTACGCCTTGGAGTTTCGATTTCAGAACATAGCTCGCGCTACGAAAGATATTGATTTTTCTATTCCTCTGATGAGTGAGCCGACAGCAGAGAGAATCCTCGATCTGCTACGTGTGGAAGTTGATAAAGAGCTAGGAGATTGGTTTGTTTTTCTGATTGGCGCACCCATGCTGGAACTGGACCGTGCTGTTTATGGAGGCTGGCGATTTCCTGTCGAATCTCGTCTTGATGGCCGAACATTTTCAAAGTTCCATCTGGATGTCGGTGTGGGCGATGCGATTATCTCACAGCCTGAATGGAGAAAGGGCCCTGAGTTTTTGAGTTTTGCAGGTATTTCAGCGGCACATGTGGCTCTTCTGCCACTTGATCAGCAATTCGCAGAAAAAATTCATGCTTATTCTATCCCCCGGGGAAATCGTCAAAATTCTCGGACAAGAGATTTAGTCGACCTTGTTCTTTTGATTGAATATGAAATGCCGGATAAACAGACAATCAAGAAAGCTCTCGAAGCAACATTCGAACGCCGTAAGACCCATGAAATCCCAGCCAAACTCGAACCGCCTCCAGCAGATTGGAAAGAGATTTACCGTGAAATGGCTGAGGAATGTGGTGTTTCGAAGAAGGCCCTGGACGAAGCTTTTGCGTTGCTTGAAAATTATTGGAATGAGATTTTTAAATGACCGAGCAGACTAAAAAGGAAAAAATTATGACAAAAAAGGCTGCAACAAAACAGATGCCCCAAACTACGGCGGGGCAGTTAAGTTCGATTGTGAAATCCTGCCGCGATATTATGCGCAAGGATAAAGGGCTCAATGGTGACATTGACCGGTTGCCCATGCTCACCTGGATTATGTTTCTGAAATTTCTGGATGACATGGAAAGGCTTCGGGAAGAGGAAGCAAAACTTGCCGGTGAGAAATACGCCCCGGCCGTTAAGTCTCCTTACCGTTGGCGAGACTGGGCGGCAAAAGAAGACGGAATTACCGGCGAAGATCTGATTCGCTTCATCAATAACGATGAATGCGTCCGTCCTGATGGATCAAGAGGGCCGGGCCTTTTTGCCTATTTGAGATCACTTGAAGGCACAGGCAAAAAGCGTGACCGGCGCAATGTTGTTGCGACTGTCTTCCGGGGAACCCTCAATCGGATGATTAACGGTTATCTCCTGCGGGATGTGATCAATAAAATCAACAGCATTCATTTCAATTCATCCGAAGAAATTCACACGCTTTCTTTTCTTTATGAAAGCTTACTTAAAGAAATGCGTGATGCGGCAGGTGATGCGGGCGAATTTTATACGCCTCGGGCGGTAGTCAAATTCATGGTGACAGTAACAGACCCTCGGCTAGGGGATACCATGCTGGACCCTGCCTGCGGTACCGGCGGATTTCTCGCTGAAACGTTTGAACATATCAAGAAGCAATGTAAGACTGTGGAAGATCACCGGGTTTTGCAGGAAGAAACGATTTTCGGAGGTGAAGCCAAATCGCTGCCCTACCTTTTATGCCAGATGAATCTCCTCCTGCATGGCCTGGATTCTCCGCAGATTGATCCTGAAAATTCTCTTAGGAAGCCCTTGAAAGATATCCGTGATGATGAACGGGTGGATGTTATCCTCACGAATCCTCCCTTTGGTGGCGAGGAAGAAAAAGGGATTCAGAGCAATTTCCCGCAGGATCGGCAGACTTCGGAAACCGCTCTTTTATTTCTTCAGCTTATCATGAAAAAACTTCGCAAACCTGGTCACCTGGGGAAAAAAGAGGGAGGTCGTGCCGCTGTCATTGTGCCGAACGGAACGCTGTTCGGAGACGGGGTGTGCGCTCGCATCAAAGAAGATTTACTCAAGGAATTTAACCTTCGTACCATTGTACGTCTTCCAAACGGCGTGTTTTCACCCTACACAAACATTCCGACCAATATCCTTTTTTTTGAAAACACGGGCAAGCCCACCAAGGAGATCTGGTATTACGAACAGCCCCTTCCGGAAGGGCGTAAAAACTACACCAAGACGCAACCCATCCAGTTTGATGAATTCACCCCTTGCGTCAAATGGTGGAAGAAGCATGAGGAAAATGAACACGCTTGGAAAGTCAAAGCTGAGGACGTTTTCAAATACAACGATAAAAAAGAGCTCATCTCTGCAAACCTCGACGTTAAAAATCCGAACGCTGGCGAAGACTTCGAACATATGCCCCCGGAACAGCTCATTGAGGACATCTTGGTGAAAGAGCAAAAGATCACTGAACTCATGAAAGAAATTAAAGCAAGTTTAGTCGCAAAATGAATAATCATTGGCAAAGTGTCCCCCTAGGGAATGTCCTGACAGAGCGGAGGGAAAAACCTTCTGACGAAAAGCTCGCTACAGGAGCAATCCGTGTTGTTTCTAAAATCAGCTTTAACGATGGCAGAATTCAACTTCGCGAAGACGGCGAAACAAAAACCGGGATGATTCTGATCCGGCCAGGCGACTTGGTTGTTTCCGGAATTAATGCAGCAAAAGGAGCCATTGCGATTTACGGCAAGGACAAGATGGAACCAATCGCCGCTACCATTCATTACGGCTCTTACATCCCAAACGAAGGGAAGGTTGATGCTAAATATCTCTGGTGGTTGCTACGAAGCAATACTTTTCGTGATCTTTTGAATCAATTTGTTCCAGGTGGCATAAAAACAGAGCTTAAAGCAAAACGTCTGCTTCCAATTCCTGTTCCCCTCCCTGATCCTCCAGAGCAAAAACGTATTGTCGCCCGCATCGAATCTCTCGCTGCAAAAATTGAAGAAGGCAGCAGAATTCGGTATCAAGTCACAGAAAAAGTGGATGCTGTTTTTTCTGCTCAAAATGAGCGCACTATCTCGAATCTATATGAAAGATATGACAAAGCACCCTTGATTGACCTCGTGGACCAAGAAAGGGGCATATCTTACGGCGTTGTTCTTACCGGCCAACCGAATGAGGAAGGCATACCGACTCTGCGGGCCGGGGACCTGCAACAGTTTCGAGTACTCACCACCAGTGTCAAGCGAATCGACCCCGGAATTGAAGTCAAGTATCTTCGCACCCGACTTCGTGGCAATGAATTACTGTTACGTATTCGTGGAGGACTTGGCGAGGTCGCTGTGTGTCCACCTGAGATGATTAGCGGCAATGTATCACGTGAGATTGCAGTGATACCATTTACAGAGCGTATTAACCCAACATATGGAATGTACGCTCTAAGTGCGCCCTACAATCAAGGAAGAATGACAGCGCATATCCGGGGTACTTCGTATGTTGGTATAAATCTGAAAGATGTTAGAAATCTTACCATTCCTGTGCCAAAGATGCCTGAACAACTCGAAGTCGTGAGGCATTTGGACGGGTTGCGGATGCAAGTAGACCGGATGAAAAAGCTTCAAACAGAAACCGCCGCTGAACTCGAAGCTCTTCTTCCCTCCATCCTCGACAAAGCTTTTAAGGGGGGACTGTGATTAAGATTTTTATCTCCCATGTTTGCGATAAGGCTTTAACTTGTCAGGCTGGTAAAGAGTTGTTAATGCGTCTGATGACCGACTTGCCCCAGGCAGATATTTTTCTGTGTTGCAATAACGGAAAACACACCGACGCCAGAGAGCTCAATCAAAAGGTGGAAGAGAGCGCATTCTTTATTCCCATTGTGACGGCCGAATATCCAAACCGACCTAACTGTGTTGAGGAACTCAGGCGCGCGAGGGAACGAAAAGGGAAAACGGCAACGCTTCCTGTAATTCTTCCGATCAAACTTCAATGTGATCTTGAAATAATGAGGACACTGGAATTCCCGATTGATCAGGCATCTGAAAAGGGCGAGATATGGACAGACTGCCAAAGCAATGCAGACTTGATCCAGGCGTATCAGACTATTTTGGGAAAGCTCTTGGACAAAGCCTTGGAATATAGGCTTTTACTTGAAGAAGATTTCAACAAAGATTGTAAGATTTTGGATGTTATTTTAACCGAAAGAAAACCTACGTCTTTTTATGTGAAATCGGCCATCGACGCTTGCAAAAAAGGTCAAGAATACGGATTATATTTCTTTAAGCGCCTCGAACATCCATCTTGGCTCCCCTTATTTCAAGCTTACGACTTTTTCGATAAGAATCCGGTGCCATATGAGCCGGATCCTGAAAAACAAAAGGGAATGTTCCAAATTCTTTTGTGGCCGGTGCTTTTTTATCTAGAAAAGATCTCAAAAAATCCTGCCGCAGACACGGCCACACGTCTAATGGATATTATTCGACAGGTTACAAAGCCTTTACCTCCGTTAAGCAGAGCTGACAACTACCGCACATGGCATTTCTTCATCAAAATCATGGCGAACCTACCCACGAATGTTGTAACCCTCGATGATATAGAGCTAATTCAGTACTGGTTGGAAGGGCGATTCGACACGACGCTAGTCGGCAGTGAAATTGGCCAAAGTCTTCTTCCCCGGTTCCTTTCGAGCGACAAGCCGGAAGACTGGAGAAAAGCGACCAGATTGATCGAAATCGTAACGGAAATAACGTCGATACCCGGACGGATCGAAAAGGATAGCGAATCTGAACCAAACGAAGAACCTCAGCTCAAAATGTCTGCGTTTTGGATGAAAGAACTTTTTAAGAAAAATGCAGATCTTTTAGGACCGCGTTGCGGCAAAGAAGTTATTTCGTGCCTTAGTGCCCGGCTCACGGAGCTTCTCAAGAAAACTCCAAATGAAGATAAATACGCTTATGTATGGCGACCGGCTATTGAGGACCACGAACAAAATGTTGGAGAAGACCGGCCCAATCACGTGCTGATTGAGGCCCTGCGCGATGTTCTGCTTGCTTATGTCAAGCACGCTTCGACGAAAGACGGGACATCTCTGCTGAAGGAAATGCTCGAAAATGAGCTGGATGTTATTAAGCGTATTGCCATCTACGTTATGGATTCGCTTTTTGACAAATACGCCTCCCTTTTCTGGAAAAAGCTGGATTCAAAGTTATTTAAAAGCAATCTTCGGCATGAGCTGTATATGTTGTTTCAGCATCGCTTCGAATCATTTTCCTCTGATCAGAAAGACAAGGTTGTAGCTTTAATAAGCAACCTTACGCACGGTTGGAAGGAAGATAAGGACAAAGAAAAAATGGATGCCCTTCTCCGGGCCGAATGGATAAGCGCTGTTATTGGCAAGGGCTCACTCAAAGCGGACACGCTCTATGAAAACTGTAAAAAGGTTCTTGGCAAACAGTACAAACCGGAGCATCCCCAATTCCTTTCGTATACGACCTCCGGCGGATTTTCCGAAGAAAGTCCGGTCAGCTCCCATGAACTATTGGCCATGGGATCAGTAAAGGAAATCGTTGCATTCCTAAATAGATTCGAAGGCAAGAACGCTTGGGGAGAACCTTCCAACGAAGGATTGGGCGAGACGCTTAAGGCTGCCGTGAAAAGCAAACCGGAACTTTTTGAGGGAAATCTTGACGGGTTTCTGGAATGTAAATATCCCTACCAGCTTTATGTAATCAAGGCTTTCCGAGATCTGTGGAAGGATAAAAAGCCGGTTGCATGGGGAAAACTCCTGGCATTTTGCAAAAATCTGGTGAATAAGCCCAAGCTTTGGCAAAAGGACGAAACGCAAAAAGACCGCTATAAGAGAAAAGACTGGATTCCCACGGCAGTTGCCCAGTTGATCGAAGAAGGAGTCCGTCAGGATGAGACCGCTTTTGACGCGAAGCATTTGCCCGAAGCCGGAGAGGTCCTCAAAATCATCCTCAACAAACAGGAACCCTGGCAGCCAAAAGAAGAACGCGGAGATCTTTTGACATGGGCCATCAATACACCGCGCGGACGGACCATAGAAGCCTTTGTGTCTTATGCGCTGCGTTGTGTCCGGCTGGCAGAAAAGAGCGGTGAAGCGAAAGAAAAGGCTTGGCAGGAGCTTGAACCCGTATTTGATCGTGAACTGGAATTAATTCAGAGCAAGGACAATTGTGAATTTTCAGCCATAGCCGGCCGCTACCTGCCTAATTTGTATTACATGAGCAAAGATTGGGTTGAGAAAAATATAGGAATTCTTTTTCCCAACAAGGATGCCTGGCTCGCGATGCATTGGCTTGCAGCTCTGGATGGCTACTCTTATGTCAGCACAGTTTATACGGTCATCTATGATCTTTTAAAGAAAAACGGTGATCTTGAAAAAGTGCTAAACGATATTCGTGATCATAAAAGAATTCGGGAAAGGACCGTTGATAATATTTCCATTTCCTATTTACGTGGCCAGGAATCTCTTGCGAAAGATAGCCTCTTTGCAAAGATTCTCGGTGCGTGGCAAGACGAGGACGTTTGCGACGTTATCGGCCTTTTCTGGTCCCACCGAGAGGTGGAATTCAAAAATAGTGAAGACAGGCACATTCTTGAATTTTGGAATTACTGTTATGAAAAAATCAAAGGGCGGGAATCCGAAAAACAAGGTGTCCTGTCCGATCTTAACTTGCTGGCTGTTTTCCTGAAAGAGATTACACCGGAATCCAAAGAATGGCTCTTGCAGTGCGTCCCGTATGTAGAATATCGCTACCATTCGACTTTTCTTCTAGAATATCTGGACCGGCTCGCTGACGTCAGCCCTCAAGACGTCGGTGAAGTGTGCCTTGCGATGCTGAAAAACACGATTCCGACGTTCAAGGAAGAAAATATCAAATCGATTGTTACGAAGCTCTATAAAAGCGGCAAAAATGGCTTAGCGGATCAAATTTGCGACCGATACGGTCGAGCCGGACATGAATTCCTAAGGGAGATTTATGATCATTACTATAAGTGACTGTGTTTATATGGAAAAACCTTATTATCCGGATATTAATCGGACGGCTCTGATCGTGAAGCTGAAAACGCCGTTTACTGACCAGCTGGTTTAAAATCATGGACGATTTCGGCAAAAACTTTTTTCTTCTGCAATACGATCAGGTTTGGAAACAGCGGAATCATCATGTTGCTCATATTTGGGCTATACCCGCGATCATCACGGGTCTTTTAGGTATCTTTGCGCTTCTTCTGGTTCACAACAAAATTGATTCCCATAATTTAATTTTTAAAGTCTTTTCAATCTTGATGGCGGCCATAGGTTTTATTGGGTTATTTCTTAGACATAATTTTTTTATAAAGGTATTCGGGCTAGTCTTAAAAGAGATGGCAAAATATCGAAAACCAGACAGCGATTTGCCTCAGTTTGGCAGCGAATTTTCAGAAAAATATAGGAGATTTTTGAACCCTGGCGAAAAATTTGGTGCTTGGCAAACAGGAACCTTTTGGTGGGCGGTCGTTGTGCTTGGTTTAGTTTTATTCACCTTATCGAATCTTTTGCCTCCGATTAAGATTTCAGGAATAGCATTAAATAATGGGGAATCCTTTTCCGGTATTGGCTATGTTTTATTGAAACTATTTTTTCTTCTGTCCGTTACATGGGTGACATTTCTTACAGCTAAGGAAGAATGGGTCAAAAGGAAACGAAAACTTGCCATACCTTTATTTATAATTGCTTTTGGATTGTTTTCGCCTCTCATGCAAAGCTTTCAAGATGTCTTATGGCCGGAAGTAAGCAGTGGAAAAGTTTCTTTCGGAAAAAATGATCTGAAATACATCGAACCATTGAAACAATACAGAATGGTCTTCTCCGGTTATGGAAAAATTGAGGATGTAGAAGTGTTTTATACCTCATACTATGATCAGACCGGCCGCCATATTGCTCGCATGAACTGGGTGAAATACATTGATTTTCGATTTGACGAAAATTATATCCAATCAACTCATGAACTTAATAACGGAGAAGGTGAACACACGGTAGTGTTCAAATATCGTGTACCGTTCTGGAATTACCCATCAGCAAAACGCAAGGCTGAGAAAGGCTTGAATTTTTGAAAGGCGAGTCCGGTTATTTTCCCAGCTCCACGGGCTCAAACACCAGCGCCTCCTCGCGCCAATATTTCTCAAAATGGTCCCCCGCTATACAAAAAAGCCATCGTCAGTTTCATGACGGTGGCTTTTTTGTTTTTTCTGCCCTAAAATACCTCCTGTAAAGAAAATGAGCAATAATCCCAACGTTTATATTATTGCCGGACCCAACGGGGCGGGCAAGACGACCTTTGCGGAAGAATTTCTGCCGCAATATGCGCAATGTAAAACCTTTGTGAATGCGGATACCATTGCGCGCGGGCTTGCGGCGTTTTCGCCGGATGCCGCTGCGTTGAAGCCGGTAGGCTTTTGCTTGAGCAGATTGAGGCTTATGCGGCTAAAAGGATCGATTTTGCTTTTGAAACCACGTTGTCGGGAGTGACCTATCTTTCGCGTCTAAAAAATTTGAAAAAAGAAGGCTATGCCATCCATCTTTTTTTTCTTTGGATTCCGGATGTTAAACTGTCTCTTGCCCGTGTAGCCTACCGTGTAAAGATGGGCGGGCATGCTATTTCCGAGAAGGTTGTCCGCCGTCGTTTCCATAAAGGGATCAAGAATTTATTTAACTTGTACAAGCCAATTCTAGATTCTTGGATGCTGTTTGATAATTCAGGAAGTCTGCATCATCCGATTGCAAAGGAAAAGGATAATAAGGTTGAAATATTCGATCATAAACTTTATGCCCAAATATTGAAATTAGCGGAGGGATCATGACAAAAGCCGATATCGAAACACTTCAGGCGAATGCGGAAAAAGCGTTAAAAAGAGCCGTCAAAAAGGCTATCGCCCGGCATGAAGCGGCTGGCGTCCCGGCTGTGGTATGGCAAAATGGAAAAGTGGTGCGCTTGTCACTTAAACGATCGAAGCGTAAGCAATGAATTTTCTTTCCGAAACTCCTTTTTTGGGGAATCAATAATAAACCCATCGATTCTTTTCCAAATGTAGGAAACAAACCTCACGGGTTTGGGATTCCCGTGCTTATCGCAGTAATCCAGATCATAGGTTTTAATTTTTGCGTATAAGATAAGGATGCCTTCCGAAAGCAGTTCCTCGCCAAAGCGTTTCAAGTGCTCAGGAAAGACTCTTTTGTGAAGCCTGAAGATAATAAAATTAATGTGCCGGAGAACCATTTCTTCGGCGCTTTTCTTAGAGCCCTTTTGCGCGCAGGCAATCAGCCGTCTTTCCTCGGATAACGGAATGCCGGGATATTGCGCTATGAGCTTTCGGTAAGATTTCCACATCCGGATATTTGATATAATAACAGCCATTAAAACAATCCGAAGAATCGTCATGAGAATCGTTTGCATTGCAGATACACATGAAAAACACGCGCAAGTAAAATTGCCCGAGGGTGATATTCTCATCCACGCGGGGGATTTTACATGGGTCGGAGATCCCAAGCCAACTTTAGACTTTCTGGATTGGGCTTTCATGGGAACGCCCGAGATATTGAGCCCGATATGGGCCAAAATTCCCAAGAATCTAGATATTCTTATCACGCACGGTCCCCCTTTCGGGATTTTGGATAGAACAATTCGAGGCGTGACTGCCGGGTGCTCTAAACTCTTAGAGGCCGTTCAGCTTAAAGCCCCGAGGATTCATGTTTTTGGGCATATCCATGAGGGCTATGGAATGCTCAAAAAAAACGGAACTGCCTTTGTGAATGCGTCGCTCTGCAATGCAAATTATGACCTCATGAATAAGCCGGTTGTCATAGATTTGTAGGTTAATGATAAATTGTTGATGCGTGTAAAATTATCCGGATAATTTTACAACGGTGAAAAAATATCTTGGAATCGTTCACGGTTGGAGTTCTGGCGGAAGGTGTTTTTTTGACGCACCTTATATAACAAAGAAGCGCAGCCACTTACAACTGTGGCTTCTTTGCTTTTCAATAGTATAATGAACTTCAAATCATGGAGAAAAACAGGAGCGCGTATTGCGTTTAAATCTTTTTAAAGCCAGCGGCAAGAAAATCGCCGAGGAACAGCCGCTTCGCGCCGAGCTTTTCAGCGTTGAGCAGTTCCGCCGGCACGCGAAAAGCCTGGCTGAAAAGCACCGGGTCAGTTACAAAAAAGGGCGGAACAGGCTTTTGATCCGGCTGAAAGAAAATGAAAAGGTCCTTTCTGAAATCCACGAGTTGCTCAATGAGACCGGAAAATCCAAGCGGCGGATTTCGCCTGCCGGAGAATGGCTTCTCGATAACTATTATTTGATCGAAGAGCAGATAAGGCTCGCCCGGAAATATCTTCCGGAAAGTTATATCCGCGAATTACCCCACCTTTTGCGGGGGCCGCTGGCCGGTTACCCTCGCGTCTATGATCTTGCCATGGAGATTGTCTCTCACGGTGACGGCCGCTTAGACAGCCAGGGGATTTCCGAATTTGTTGCCGCGTACCAAACCGTCAGCCATTTGAAGCTGGGAGAGCTATGGGCCATTCCTATCATGCTGAGGCTGGCGCTCATCGAAAATTTGAGGCGCGTGGCCTCGCGGTTGATTGTCTCGCAAACGGAAAGGGATAAAGCGGATTACTGGGCGACGCGCATTTCGGAGGTTTCGGCCAAGGATACGGATGGGGCCATCCTTGAAATCGCGGCCATGTCCAGGGAAGTCCTGCCGCTTTCCAATTCTTTTGTCGCTGAATTCACGCGGCGCTTGCATGGCCAAAGCCAGGCGCTGAATCTTCCCTTTGCCTGGCTGGAAAAGAAACTCACGGAGCAGGGCGAGACTCTCGACAGGATTATCCGGGCGACCAGCCAGAAGCAGGCGGCCGACCAGGTCTCGATCGCGAATACGATCGGGAGCCTGCGCTTATTAGAAACCACGGATTGGCATGATTTCGTCGAAACGTTGAGTGTTGTCGAAAAGGTGTTAGGCCGGGACCCGTCGGGGAATTACAGCCGGATGTCTTTTGCTACCCGTGACCGCTACCGGCATGCCGTGGAGAAGCTTTCCCTGCGAAGCAAGATGGAAGAAGAAGAGATTGCGGCGCGCGCGGTCAAGGTGGCGGAGGCGGCGAAGGCGGAAAAAGGGCCCGGTCATGTCACGGCGCATGTGGGTTTTTATCTTCACGACCGGGGGCTGGAGCTTTTTTGCCGCGAATCGGGGCTTCGTCTGCCTTTTAGCTGGTATTTGCAGGCAAAAAAAACGTTTTGGCCGTCGATTTTTTATTTTGGTTCGATATCCCTGATGACCCTTGCCGCGACCTTGGGGCTTCTGTGCTTGATCGAGCGGACGGTGACTTTGAGCTGGCCGTGGCGCGCGCTGTTTGGCTTTTTGCTTCTGATCACGACAAGCCAGACGGCCGTTTCGCTGGTAAACTGGCTTTCAGCGATGATCGTAAGCCCTCAAAACCTTTCCCGGATGGATTTTTCGGAAGGAATTCCGGGGTATGCCCAAACACTGGCCGCGGTCCCTTGCATGCTTAGCGACGCGCGGACGGTCGCTTCGCTTCTCGAAGGGCTGGAGGTCCGTTATCTTGCCAACATCGACGCGAACCTTGGTTTCGCGTTATTGACGGATTTTTGTGACGCCGCGCAAGAGACGATGCCTGGGGATGAGTCTTTGCTGGCTCAAGTCGTGGAGGGGATCGAAAAGCTGAATTACAAATACCGCCGGCAGAAGGACCAGGTTTTTTATCTTTTCCACCGGCCGCGCCGGTGGAATGAAAGAGAAAAATTATGGATGGGGTATGAACGCAAGCGGGGCAAGCTGGCGGACCTGAACGCGTTTCTTCGCGGCAGGGGAGCGGACAGGTTCAGCCTGGTCCTCGGTGATCCCGAGAGGCTTCGGGAGGTGAAATATGTCATCACGCTGGATGCGGATACCCGCATGCCGCGGAATGCGGCGCGGGAGCTCGTGGGGGTGATCGCGCATCCCCTCAACCGGCCGGTTTATGACGAGAAAAAACAGCGGGTCGTTTCCGGCTACGGGATTCTCCAGCCCCGGGTCGAGGCCAGCTATCCAGGAGAAAATCCTTCTTTGTTCGTGAAGGTTTTTGGCGGCGAGTCGGGGATAGACCCGTACACCAAAGCGGTTTCCGATGTGTACCAGGATCTTTTTTTTGAAGGATCTTTTATCGGAAAAGGGATTTATGACGTTGACGCGTTCGAGAAATCCATGGAAAACCGGTTTCCGGAAAACCTTATCTTGAGCCATGATCTTCTGGAGGGATGTTACGCCCGGTCGGGGCTTGTGACGGATGTGCAATTCTACGAAGAGTTCCCCTCGGGGTATCTCAAAGACTCGAGCCGCAGGCACCGTTGGATCCGTGGAGACTGGCAGATTGTTCGCTGGTTATTTGCTTTTGTGCGCGGGGCCGGCGGCGTAAAGGTGAAAAATCCGGTTTCGTTTTTGTCGCAATGGAAAATCGCGGATAATTTAAGGCGCAGTCTCGTTCCTTTCGCGACGGTGCTGCTGTTTTTGTCGGGATGGGTGTTTTTTCAGCCTTCTTGGATGTGGTCGGCTCTCGTGATTATTCTTCTCGGGTTTCCCTTGGTGCCGATGTCTCTGGCCGAGGCCGTGAGGAAACCCGGCGATTTGTCCGTCCGGACCCATTTAGGGGCGGTGCTGTCTTCGCTCCGGAAAAACACGGTCCGGTTTTTCTTTTCGCTCATTTTTTTGCTGCACGAAGCCTTCTATTGTTTGGATGCCGTGGTGCGTACCTTGTGGAGAATGTTTGTGTCGCGCAAACGTCTGCTGGAATGGAGGACTTTCCTCGAGGCGGAAGCCTCTTCGCCGAATCATATCCTGGGCTGCTACAAGAGCATGTCTCTCGAGCCGGTCGCCGCGCTTTCTTTGCTTGTCTCCTTTCTGGCGGTGTCCCCGCGCCCCGACGCCGCGGCCTTGGTTTTTTTGAGCCTTTGGTTCCTTTCGCCGCTGGTGGCTTATGGGATAAGCCGGCCTTCTCCCGCGCGAAAAATCCTGCTGTCCCGGGATCAAATCCTTTTTCTTAGAAACCTTGCCCGAAGGACATGGGCGTTTTTTGAGACTTTTGTGACCGAGAAGGATCATTGGCTGCCGCCGGACAATTTTCAGGAACAGCCCGTTACGGCCTTGGCCCGCCGGACTTCGCCCACCAATATCGGCCTGTCGCTTTTGGCCAATTTGGCGGCTTATGATTTCGGTTACGTTTCGATGGGGATGATGTTCAACCGGACGGAAAAAACATTCGACACCCTGAATCTTATGGAAAGGTTCCGGGGGCATTTTTACAATTGGTACGATACCGAAACGCTTAAGCCTCTGGTGCCTCTTTATGTCTCTTCGGTGGATAGCGGGAACCTGGCCGGCCATTTGCTGATTCTGCGCTCGGGATTGTCGGAAATGACCACCCAGAAAATCGTTTCCCCGAAAATTTTCGACGGTCTTACGGACACCCTGAATATCCTGCGGCAAAGCGCCGCCGCCGGCGCGTTTCAGGGGCTTTCCGGGAGGATCGAACAACTTCAGGAAAAGAGCAAGTCTTCCCCCGTCTGCCTTTCGGAAATCCATACGCTTTTACGCCAGCTTTTGACCGATATTTCAAAAATTCTTTCGGGCCTGGACCCTAAACGCCATGAAGAAATCAAAAAATGGGCCAGGGCCTTCGAGCGGCAGTGTTACGATTTTCTGGAGGATATGTCTTTTATAGCGCCCTGGATATTGCTTGCTCCGGAAATGCCGGGGATGTGGGAAGGGGGCGGGGCGGAGCAGGAAAAGCGGCTGGGCCAACTGCGGGACGTTTTACGGTATCTGGATGAAATCCCCGCTCTCGGAGAGGTCGCGAGGCTTGAGCAGAAGCTGGTCCCGCTCATCGAGGCGATAACGGGCGACATGCGTCTCACGGACGACGCGGTGAAAAGGGCCCATGAATGGTTTTTGAAACTCCGTGACGCGATCAAAGATGCGGGGACGCGGTCCGCGGAGAGGATCAGTGCTATCGATTACATTATCCTGCGGTGCAACGAAGTTTCCGACATCGAATATGAATTTCTTTACGACAAGAGTTCTCACCTTCTTTCCATCGGATACAATGTCAGCGAACACAAGAGGGACAGGGGTTCTTACGACCTTTTGGCGTCTGAGGCCAGGCTTTGCAGTTTTGTCGCGATCGCGCAGGGGAGAATGCCCCAGGACCACTGGTTCAAGCTCGGCCGGTTGATCACCAAAAACGAAGGGGATCCTGTCCTGATTTCCTGGGGCGGGTCGATGTTTGAATACCTCATGCCTCTCTTGGTGATGCCCACCTACGAAGGGAGCCTGCTTGACAGGACCTATAAGGCCATGGTCGGCGGTCAGATGCGATACGCGGCCAAGAATAATAATATCCCCTGGGGCATTTCCGAATCCGGTTACAACAAAATCGACGCGAACATGGTTTATCAATACCATTCCTTTGGAGTTCCCGACCTGGGTTTCAAACGCGGACTTGCCGGAGATTTGGTTGTGGCCCCTTATGCCTCGATGCTGGCTCTGATGGTGGAACCGGAGAAGGCCTGTGAGAACCTCGAGCGCTTGTCCGCGGAAGGGGTCGGAGGGATTTATGGCCTTTATGAAGCCGTGGATTACACGCCAGCGCGCCTGGCACCGGATGAAACCCGGGCGATTGTCAGATCTTACATGGCGCATCATCAGGGCATGGGTTTGTTGTCTTTGGCTTATGTATTATTGGACCGCCCCATGCAAAGACGTTTTCTTGCGGAGCCCATGTTCAAATCGACCGAACTGCTTCTTCAAGAGCGGGTGCCGAATGCCGATCCCTTTCTCTACGATTTTGAAGTGACCGGCATGCTCAGAAAATTCGGAGAAAGGGAAACGCTTTTGCGGGTGTTCACGACCCCCCAAACTCCGGTGCCGGAAATACACCCGTTATCCAACGGCCGGTACCACGTGATGATTACCAACGCCGGCGGCGGCTACAGCCGCTGGCAAAATGTCGGGGTGACGCGATGGAATGAAGACTCCGCGCTGGACTGTGACGGGACCTTCATCTATCTCCGGGATATGGAATCCGGCTATTTCTGGTCGTCGGCGTATCAGCCCTCGCAAAAAAAGTCTAAGACGTATGAGGCCTTGTTTTCCCAGGCTTGGGTTGAATTCAAACGGCGGGACCAGCAGATCGAGACCCATACGGAGATCGCGGTCTCTCCGGAAGACGATATCGAACTGCGCCGGGTGACGATCACCAACCGGTCCCGCAACAGGCGTGTCATCGAAGTGACCAGCTACGCGGAGGTTGTCCTCAATGATCCGGCCAGCGACCAGGTCCACCGGTCTTTCAGCAATCTGTTTGTGCAAACTGAAATCATCAGATCTCACCAGGCCATCCTTTGCCGGCGGAGGCCCCGGTCCGACAAAGAAAAATTTCCTTTGATGCTCCACCTCATGGCGGTCCATGGCAACGCGGTCGTGGGCGCTTCTTATGAAACGGACAGGAGCAAGTTCCTCGGGCGGGGGCGCACGGTGGTCAATCCCGCCGCGATGGAGTCTCACGGGGACCTTTCCGATAGCGAGGGGTCGGTTCTGGATCCGGTTGTTTCGATACGGAGCCGGATTGAATTGGCCCCTGACGAATCGGCCGTTATTGATTATGTGACGGGGATATGCGAAAGCCGGGAATCGGCGCAGGCGCTCATGGAAAAATACAGGGACCGGAATTTGGCCGACCGTGTTTTTAATCTGGCTTGGACCCACGGGCAAGTCGCGCTGCAGCAAATCAATGCCACGGAGGCCGCCGCGCAGCTTTACGGCCGTCTCGCGAGCGCTATTCTGTATGCGAACCCCGCGTGGAGGGCGAGCGGGAGTATTTTGCGGCGGAATAACCGGGGCCAGCCGGATCTTTGGGGGTACAGCATTTCGGGAGATTTCCCTATCGTTCTCGTCCGCATCGAAAATCAGGACAATCTTGATCTTGTCGTGCAGATGATGCAGGCTCATGCCTACTGGCGCATGAAAGGGCTTGTGGTCGATCTGATCATATGGAATGAAGACAGCTCCATTTACCGCGACAGTTTGGGGGAGCGGATCAGCGGGTTGATTGCCGCGACTGCCGAGGAAAGAGTGGGCCAGAAAGGCAGTATTTTTTTAAGGCGCGCGGACCAGATGTCCGACGAAGACCGTATTCTCATACAAACGGTGGCGCGTATCGTTATTTCCGACCGCGGAGGTACTTTGGCGGAACAGCTTGAAGACATGACGCAGCCCCAGGGGAATTTTTTGCCCTTTAGCCCGAGCCGGAGAGATGACACGGAGGAAGAAGACACGGGGCCCGCGGAGCGTTCTGACCTGGCGTATTTTAACGGCGTGGGCGGATTTACCGGGGATGGACGGGAATACGTGATTATGACCTCACGCTCCAGAACTACCCCCGCCCCGTGGGTCAATGTGCTGGCGAACCGGCATTTCGGCACGGTGATTTCGGAAAGCGGAAGCGCCTACACCTGGAGCGAAAACGCGCATGAATTCCGTTTGACGCCTTGGAAAAATGACGCGGTTTCCGATGCCTCCGGTGAAGCGCTTTATATACGGGATGAAGAAACCGGAAGGTTTTGGTCTCCGACCCCGCTTCCGGCGGCGGGGAAAACCCGCTACACCACGCGTCACGGATTTGGGTACAGTGTGTTTGAACATACCGAAAATGGGATTGTTTCGGAATTAACGGTATTTGTTTCCCTGGAGAACCGCGTCAAATTTTCAATCCTGAAAATCAGAAATGTCTCCGGCCGCTGGCGGCGGCTTTCCGCGACGGCGTATTGCGAACTTGTCATGGGGACTTTCCGGGACAAATACCATACGCATATCGTGACCGAGATCGATCCCAAAAGCGGGGCCCTGCTTGCCCGCAATCCGTATAACAAAGAATTCCCGGACAGGGTTGTTTTTCTGGATGTCAGCGAACCGGCGCGTTTTGTGAGCGGAGACCGGATCGAATTTATCGGGAGGAACGGGACGATGCAATCGCCTTCGGTGATGCGAAGGGACAGGCTTTCGGGCAAAGTGGGCGCGGGGATTGACCCGTGCGTTGCCGCGCAGGTCAAATTTGACCTCGAGGATGGCCAGGAAAAAGAAATCCTTTTCACTTTCGGCTCCGGCAAAACGGTGGATGACGCGCGGGAGCTTCTCCGGCGTTTTAGCGGTATGGAGGCGGCGCGCCAGGAGCTTGAAAAGGTCTGGGACTACTGGAAGCGGACCCTGGGCGTTGTGTATGTGGAAACGCCCGAGGCCTCGATCAATTTTCTCGTAAACGGGTGGCTGGAGTATCAAGTCATAAGCTGCCGGCTCTGGGGGCGGAGCGGTTTTTATCAGTCGGGCGGGGCCTTTGGTTTCCGTGACCAGCTTCAGGATGTGATGGCGCTTATCCATTCGAAACCGGAAATGATCCGGGAACAATTGCTGGCCTTTGCCGCGCGCCAGTTTATCGAGGGAGATGTTCAGCATTGGTGGCACCCGCCCTCCGGCCGCGGGGTGCGAAGCCAATGTTCGGATGATTATTTGTGGCTTCCGTTTGTGACCTGCTTGTATGTCGAAGAGATTGGAGACACGGGGATACTCAATGAATCCGTCGGATTTCTTGAAGGGCCTCCGGTGAAGCCCGGAGAAGAATCTTACTACGACATGCCGAGAATTTCTGTCCGGGCGGGCACCCTTTATGAACACTGTGTTTTAAGCGTCAAAAGAGGGCTGCAGTTCGGCGATCACGGACTTCCTCTTATAGGCAGCGGAGACTGGAATGACGGGATGAATCTGGTCGGCCGCGAAGGAAAAGGCGAAAGCGTGTGGCTCGCTTTTTTCCTTTGCCAGGTTTTGAAGTCGATGGCAGGGTTGGCGGAAGGCTGCGGCGACAAGGCCTTTTCAGAGTTTTGCGTCGAGGAGGCCGGGAAACTTGTCAAGAACATTGAAGCGCATGCCTGGGACGGAAAATGGTATCGCCGGGCCTATTTTGACAATGGGGAAGCCCTGGGTTCTTCGGAGAACAACGAATGCCGGATCGACTCGATTCCGCAGTCTTGGGCGGTTATTTCGGGCGCGGCGGATCCGGACAGAACCAAAATGGCCATGGAGCAAGTCGACCGGCAGCTTGTTGACAGAAAAAATGCCCTGGTGAAATTATTCGATCCGCCTTTTAACAAGGCCTTTCCGAGCCCCGGATACATTCAAGGGTATGTCCCCGGCGTGAGGGAAAACGGCGGGCAGTACACGCATGCGGCGGTTTGGACGGTGATTGCGTTTGCGATTTTAAAAGATAAAAAGCGTGCCTGGGAATTGCTGAACATGATCAATCCGGTGCATCATGCGGATACCCCGGATAAATGCGCCGTTTACAAAGTGGAACCGTTTGTGATGCCCGGGGATGTTTATGCCTCTCAAGCTCTGGCCGGGCGCGGGGGATGGACTTGGTATACCGGGTCCGCGTCCTGGATGCATCAGCTCATTGTGAAGTATCTTTTGGGGATCCGGTTGAAAGTGGACAGGCTTTATTTCGAGCCGTGTTTTCCGGAGAATTGGGCTCCCTGGAAACTGCATTACCGGTATCGTGAGACCTTTTATCATATTACTTTTCTCCGGTCAGGGCCTTTGGATCAGGTGACTTCCGTGATCGTGGATGGCCTCGAACAGGAAGAGAAAGTTATCAGGCTCGTTGATGACCGGGCAGAGCATTCGGCGGAAGTGAATATCGGATAATCCGTTTTTGAGACCAAATCAACGAGATAGAGAAGTTTTCGGCGAATCAGAAACAAGCCTACCGTATTTGATAAAACGCCTCAAGAATAATTCTTACTAATTTAGTCCAAGCCTCAAAAAAGCCTTCTTCTGCGCCGTGATGCTTACCTTCTTGCCGGCAAGTAGTTACAATCGTATAGATGTTTTTCTCTGACCGGTTTTTCTTTGGCCCGATTCCTGAAAAGTGTGACTTCGGTTACTGATTGCCCTGAGGCAATCCATATAATGAAGGCCTTATTTCTTCTGCGGAATCTCAATTTCTATTAAAAAAGTCCAATTTGGGAGAAATCCATGAATTCATCTAACTCCGAGCAAGTTGTGCCAACGCTTAAAGCCCTTCCGACGGACGATATTCGGCAAATCATGTGGCGTTTCAGCGATCGTTTTGAGCTTCAAATGCTGGTTCAGTCAACCCGTTCCGTGGCCAGAGGGGCTGTGGCGCGTCTTGTGGCCGAGGGTGGAAGAAATTCTCATGACTGGAATGATGAAAAAGCGCAAGTGCTTAAGGCGCTTGATGATGCAGGCGTGACCGCGGTTTTCATGGATCCGGAGCAAGGTGGCTTTATCAGCGGTCCCAAGAATCTGGCCCTGGCCCTGGTTGCCTTTGAGCTTTCGTGGGTGGACGCCGGTGCCGCGACATCAAGTCTGGCCGGTAATTTGGCGCTTGCGCCTATCCATGAAAAGGGCACGCCTGAACAGCGTGATTACTATATGACCCGCTGCGTGCCGCCCAAACCGGGTGAGAACCGCAAAGTATGGAGAGGTTCTTTCGCGCTCACCGAACCTTTGCCGTATGTCGGCGTGGACGCCGGCATGCTTTCCGGCCGTATCCGCGTGGCGGAATGGAAGGAAGGGAAAGAACCGGTTCTTCAGGTTGAGAAACGCGGCCGTTTTATCACCAATATGGGTTTTTCCAATTTCGTGACCGCGGCCGTGGAATCCGATGACCCCCGCGTCAAAGGAAGCTGCATGGTGGTTCTTGAGGAAACCGACCCCGGTACTTACGACCGCGGCTCCGCCACTCTCAAACTCGTTCATCAGCTTTCATCCACCACCGACCCCATTTTCAATCTTAAAATTCCCGCCAGCCGTATTATCGGCGGCTACACCGTTAAAGACGGCGTGATTATTCCCAATCACAATCACGGAGAAGTGATTGAGGCGGTTTTCCGCAGAACGCGCGTCACGGTGGCCATCATGACTTCGGCCAAATTGCTTTCGGCCGTGGAACCCATTATCCGGTATCAGCGCGGACGCTTCCGCGGAGGAAACGCGGGCCAGGCCGGAACGCCCAGGTTTGACCTCGGGCTTCAGCAAAAAGAAGACGCCCTTCACCGTCTCGTGGACGTGTGGGCCACGGGTGAGGCCAGCGCTTCGCTCGGATTTACCGCGGCCCGTTATTTCGACGAGTATGACGCGCTCGAAAAGCAGAAACAGAAAATTTTTAAGGAACAGGGCGTCAAAGGCCCGCGCGCGGAGATGAAGGTTTTGAAAAAAGCGCAGGAAGACGCGCTGGAGTTTTTGGAGCTGTCGCGCAAACCGGCCGCGAGACGCGACCAGGCGCGGTATGAAAAACTCGAAAACGATCCGCTCGCGCAATTTTTGATCAAGGATTGCGTGGCCAATGTGCTTTGTCCGGCCAGCAAACTTTGGAACACGGGCTACGGCGCCACCATGATGCGCGAGGCCGTGAGTCTTATGGGCGGATACGGCATCACCGAAGATTGCCCGGGATTTTTGGGGCAGAAGTGGATGGACGCTCAGCTTGAGGCCACGTACGAAGGGCCTGAAGTGGTACAGCGCCGCCAGCTGAGTCTCACCATGGGCGACGCGCTTTTTCTTTCGCAATTCCGTGATTGGGTCCGCGAGATGCGGCAAATCGCTTCGCAAAAACCGGGCACCGGAGCTTGCACACTGGCGACAGCCATGGAACTTTGGCTGTGGACCTATGAACATGCGGTCAATTCGTTAGATGCCAACGGCAAACCGCTGTACCACAATCAACGCCAGGGAGTGACTTTTCCGCTCGCGGACGCTTTGGCCTGGCTTCTTTCATCGCGCTGTCAAATCCTTGACCTGCTCGAGCTTGAGGCCAAGGGCTGGATGAATCCCGTTCTGGCCGACGGGTTGCCCGGGTTTATCCAGTTTTTCACCGACCTTTGTCATATTCAAGCCGCGCGCGCCGCCGGAGAAGTGGGCCGCGTTTGCGCGGAAATCACGCATGGCTACAATCGTCATCCCTCTTGGGGGCATAGCCCGTCTTGTTTCCGGGTCAAGGATTTGGACGCCATGGAAACGACCATGCCGGGGATCTTGAGTTGTTGCGGCCGCGAAATGATTGGCGAAGACGGCTCGCATGAAACCAAGGCCGGCCCTTGCGTGAGTTTCAAGGGACTGGAAACTTTCACGCGCCTCAGAACAAAACTCGACGGATGTCTCACCGGCGTAAGACTGGCCAAGGATCGTGCGGCGCAGTCTTTAACGCAAGTCATGATTCCCGAAGCTCTCGATTATCCGCTCTGAGCGACATGACTTTAGAATCTCCGGTTGAACGCCAGCAAATCGATGTGGATATAGCCTGCGTGGGCTTTGGCCCGGGCATGGGCGGATTTCTCACCCATTTGACCCGCGCTTTGGAAACCGAAGGCCTGCTCCTGCAGGTGATGTGCTATGAGCGCGCGGATGATATCGGGTTCGGGGTTTCGGGCGTTGTCACCCGCGGCCGTAGTATCAAAAAAACCTTTCCGGAATTTTTGCCCACCGATATTCCCATGGGCTTTCCGGTGCTTGAGGAAAGGGTGCTGTATCTTCTCGACCCCGTCGGCGCCAGCCGCAGGTCTTTGAGCCTGCGGATACTCGACCGGGTTTTGCGCCTGTGCAAGGGCGTTCTTCCTTATGAGGAACACGCCGTTCAATTTCCTTTTCTGCCGGATTTCATGCGGAAACACGACGGCTTTCTTCTTTCCATCGGGCAATTCAATCAATGGGCGGGCCAGCAAATCATGGGCTCGGGTCTGGCGCAGATTTGGCCGGGCATGCCCGTGGCCGGGCCGTTGATTGAAAATCAAACCGTCACCGGCATACGCCTGGTGGACCAGGGATTGGACCGTGACGGCAACCGCGAAGAAACTTTTATGCCCGGCATGGATGTCAGGGCGGCTTTGACCGTGGTGGGCGACGGGCCCGTGGGCGCGGTGGGGCAGCAGCTTGACCGCCATTTCGGCATGCCCAAGGGACATCACCAGCACGACTGGGCCGTGGGCATGAAAATGGTGGTGGAATTGCCCGAACATTGCGAGCTCAAACCCGGCACCGTGATTCACACGCTGGGTTTTCCGGAGCCTGAAATTTTCGGCTTCCTTTATGTCTATCCCGACCGGCAGGCCTCGCTCGGAATTTTTGTGCCGTCCTGGTTCAAAAGCCCGGTGCGCACGAGTTACCGTTATCTCCAGCATTGGATGATGCACCCGTATCTTTGGCGCTATCTCAACGGAGGGAAAATGCTTTCCTGGGGCGCGAAGTCGCTGCAGGAATCCGGAAGACGCGGCGAGCCTTTTCTGGCGGGCAACGGCTACGCCCGCATCGGCGAAGGGTCGGGAAGCACGAATGTGCTCACCGGCTCCGGCGTGGATGAGGCCTGGGAAACCGGCACGATTCTCGCCGAAGCCGTGATAGAGCTTTTAAAAGCCAAAGAGCCTTTCACTAAAGAAAACCTTGAACGTACTTATGTGAAGAAGCGCCGCGCGAGCTGGGTGGAAAAAGAAGGCCGCGTGGCGGAAAAAGCGCGCGACGGATTTCACGCCGGATTTCTCCGCGGGATGATGGGCATGGGCCTGGCGGGCCTCACGGGCGGCAAGCTTAACATGCCGGCCAAAGTGAAGAAAACGCAGCAGCATATTCAGAGCGTGAGCGATTATTTCCGCGGAAAAATCGATGCCGCGGAGCTTGAAAAAATCAAAACAGAATGCGCGGCCAAGAAACTTTCTCTTCATGACGCGCTGATGGAAAAATGCGGCTGGCCGGCCATTCCCCATGACGGACAGCTTTTGGTGTCGCATCAGGACGCGCTTCTCATGGGCGGCAAGGTGCAGGCGCCCGCGGGTTACGCGGACCACGTGATTTTTCGCGACAAGGCCTTGTGTCAATGCTGTGTCGAAAAAATATGCATCGAGTTGTGCTCGGCGCAGGCCATCACCCCTTCCGAAGACGAAGGCGTGCCGGAGTTTGACCGCGAAAAGTGCGTGCATTGCGGCGCTTGTCTCTGGAATTGTTCTCAGGAAACCGAAGAAGGTTTGGGCAATATCGAATTCCGCGCGGGCGCGGGCGGGCTTCATTCCGCAGTGAATTGAAGTTGATCAGAAGGTAATCCCACAGGAGGTCTAACATGAGCTTATTTTTTCATATTGTGGTCTGCGGCAGTCTTGTTCCGGACCCTCTTCAGACCCTGGAACCGGTCCAGGGCCCGCAGGGACCGGCGCTTAAAAATGAAATGATGCTTCCGGCCGTGCTTGACCCTTGGGCCGGGCACGCGCTTTATGAAGCCGCGCATTTGGCCAAGCAATTCGCGGGCAGCAAGGTGTGGCTGGTGAGCCTGGGGCCCAAGGCCAAGCTTCAGCAATTGATGATGACCATAGGGCAGAGAGCGACTTTTGAGCTGGTAGCGCTGGACGGTTCGGCCAGCGGATTCACGGATGCCAGCGAAGTGGCGCAGACTTTGGCCGGGGCCATTGAAAAAATCCAGGGGCTTGACCGCGCGCGCCTTCTTTTGTTCGGAGGCTGCTCCTCGGCTTCGCGAGACGCGGGCGTTACGCTTCAAATGGTGGGCGAAAAACTGGGCGTCACGGACCAATTTTTAGGCGTGGACGAACTCAAGGTGGCCGCGGACGGCTCTTTCGAAATTCTGGAACGCGTGGAAGGCGGGCAATATCAGGTGTCGGGCTGTCAGGGCGCGCCCGCGGTTTTGGGATGGGCCACGGGCAATTTGCCGGAGCCGCCCAATAATCCGCAAGTCGGCATGGTCAACATGCGCGCCATCATGCCCGCGCTGCAAAAAGCAACGCCCGCGCAGCTTTCTTCGCAGGCCCCGAATTTTATTCAGGTTGAAATCCCTCAGCAGAGGCGGAACACCAAAATCGTCAAAGATTTGCCCGCAGAAGAAATCGCGCGCGAAATCGTCGAATGGATCAAACAATAAACGGGAGGCGACATGGATACAATACTTTATCTCACGGATGTTCAGCCTGACGGAAGCCTTTCCCGCGTTTCTCTCGAGGCGTTTCAAGGCGCGCTGGCCCTGGCCGGAAAAATCAGCGGCGCGAAACTTTTTGCCGGGCTGATAGGTGAAAAGGTGCAGGACGCGGCCAATCTTTTGGCATCGGCCAAGGTCGAAAAATTCATTGCCGTCACGGGAGAGGATTTTTCAAAAAGCCGGTATTCTTCCGACGCTTTCGCGGCCGAGCTTTTGGCCAAAGAAGTGAAGGCGACGATTATCATCGCGCCCTCGAATTCGCGTTTTCAAAGGGCTATTCCCGGCGTCAATCAGCGCCTCGGCGGCTGCGTGGACACGCATGTCACGGGCCTGGATTACGCGGAGGGAAAATTAAAAATCCAGCGCTGGTATTACCGCCAGCGCATGATGGCCACGCTGGCGCGCGCTGCCCGGCCGTGGAGTTTGCTGGTGGAGTCGGGCGTTTACCCCGCTTTTAGCGGAGCCA